>Ga0080013_1000323_pt1 | contig 67977 bp, 56 predicted proteins | sample ETNvirenome_6_85_FD_69236 | JGI IMG/M metagenome (GOLD analysis project Ga0080013, IMG submission 69236) | Marine viral communities from the Pacific Ocean - ETNP_6_85 (SPADES assembly) (version 2) | ecosystem: Environmental > Aquatic > Marine > Oceanic | place: Pacific Ocean | collected 2013-06-19 | reverse complement strand
ATCATCACCCAACTTTCTTTTAACAAAAGTTACTAGTGCGTCTGCTTCTGTTTGAAACACAGTATCAGTGTCAAAAAATCCAAACGGAGTTGGATTAGTTGTATTTGCAAACGTTGCCATGATTAAACTCCTACATGGCTAAATATCGACTTCAAGCCTAAGATTATCACCAAATCAGTGACTATTAATTGCGACGACGACAGCGCACTCTTGCCGTTTGCACTTTGGGTGCAGCTACTTTTGAAGCTTCTTCCACAGCTGCAGGAGCTTCCGGGGCTGCTACAGGCACGGATGGTGCAGCAGATTTATTTGTCTTTTTTGTTGTTGTCTTTTTTGTTGTTTTCTTTACGTCAGCCATTTTGTTACTCCACTATTTTCATTAGCCACATTGCCGCTGCCATTCCAAATTGAACTACAGCGAATATTGTTATTGCTTTTGTTTTGAAGATCTTTAATTCTTCTATGTTAACTATAAGGTCGCGCAGCTGTGTGGGCGATGCTACATCGTCTATTCTTTCTTTCCACTGTCGAAGCTCATCTACCTTATCTTCTTTTGCTTGCATTTTAGTTAATTCTTGCTTGACAGTCTGAAACTCTGTCTTGAGCCCCTCTATGCTATCATTAAGTGATTCTAGCTCTTTGAGAACAAGCCTGGAATATTCGTTCCAACCATTTTGACCATCGCTTGGCATTACTCTTCTCCATGTTCATCTAGTAAACGTCTTAGACGACTAGCAGATAACGCTTTATCAGCGACTTGATGTATTTCCTTGTATTGGCCTCGGCGGCCATGGGTAGTATCATGAATAGACTCTATGCATGCTAGCATTACTGCATTACTAGTTACATCCCATGCTATTCCCGAAACTCCCATTAGATCTCCATTACTATTTTGTCTCGGAACTAATTTTGCATAATAAACATTTGTTTCGGTCTTGACAAAATAATCGATCTTTTCTCCCTGCAGGGCTTTTTCATGTCTCTCTAAGGACATCGACCTAACAGTGGGACACATAAACATATCTTCCAGGCTATTTGCCTTTCGACATGCAAATCCATTCCCCCGCTGTGATATCACTGTCTTGTCCTTGGTAATGGACCACATTGTTACAGGGATTGGAAAGTTTTCAAAAAATTCTTCAAATAATTCAAAATCTTTTTTTAGCTGATTATCTCTATCACTTAGTTCTTCAACTAACGACTTGAGCTTAAGCATACTTTTCTTTGAATTACGTGGACTCATGGTATATAACTATCTTGTTGGTGTCAAATCATGAAAAAGGTTGATACAGATTTGTATCTGTTTGGATCTTTTGTTCTTTTTTAAGGTTACTATCAAACTAATTAATGGAATGTCTTAGAGGACCCCTAGAGGCTTTACGGCGGCCATTGTTTTCATAATTTGAATAATAAAAAAGGCGCCCTGGAAAAACCAGGGCGCCTCAGATCATGCGATCTTTCTAATCTATGATTAGATAACTGACATATCCATGCATGTCACTGTGCCGTAGAAGTCGGAACGAACCATCTTCTTTCCGTAGCGAGTCATGACACCCTTACGTGGGGTGAAGTCCTCAGGAGCGAAGATAGTAGGAGTAACGATCAGTGGCACGTAAGGTGCGTAAACGTATCCTGTCTCAAGGTAACTTCCACCCTTGTAGCCTACGAGAACCTTATTTCGTGGGAAGTAAGGATCCTTATAAACTGTAAAGCGGTTGCTCAAAGTACCGGTCTTCTCTGCACCCAGCACCATTGGCTGGCTGACCTGTCCTTCACCGTCGAGGGTGTAGGAAGGCTTGTAGAAGACGGAAGCCTCAAGAATAGTTGCAACATCTGGTCCAACAACAATAAAGTTGGCGGATCCACGAAGCGTCTTGCGATGAATCTGATTTCCTACGTCAATGACGGTCTCAATCAAAGTCTCATACCACTCACGAACTGTTCCACGCCATGCAGGTCCAGGAGCTGTTCCGGAAGAAGCAAGTACCTCAGCACCTGTCTCCTTGTTAACGAACTTACCTGGTGCACGTGACCAGTAGTAGTTGGCTGCATTACCCTCAGTAAGAAGATCGTTAAGAATCTCGCGGTCGATCTCTAGAGCAATCTGCTCCGAAAGAATCTGAGTAAGCTCAACTTCTGCATCCAGCGAGTGGTATGCGTTGAGGTCCTGTGCGAGTTCTGGTGACCACTTGGCACGTAACTTACGAGTGTTAGCTACGACCGCAATGGCCTCGATCTTGATGTCGATCTCTGGAATCTCTGGACGTGGTGACGTCGCAAAGTTCGATTCAAATGCCGGAATAACAAGAGTATCACCAGTACCTGAATTTAGAGCTGCATCTACTGCAAAGTTAATCTCACCAGTCCCAGTGGTAAGAGCCGCTGGCTGGTCTGGCATAGCCGCTGCTGTCTCTGGCGTGCTTGATCCCGTAACAATCATAAGAATGTGACGATCAGCCTGTGGAGCTAGTGCATTAACTGTGAATGTATTACCGGAAACTGTACCAATTTGATTGAGACGAGCGATATTTGAAATACCATCCGAGTCCTGGTACGGCTTGCCGTCCGGATCATTTCCAAGTTCTGCATAGGCGAACGTAAATGTGTCCGGTGCCAAGGTAATTGTCTTCGCCAATGTGGCATCCAAGTTATCAAACGCAGAATCAGTGAGAGCAAGAACAACAGCTGAGAACACACCGTTACCAACTGCAAGATCTGATAGATTACCAGAGTTATTGTCAATTGCGTTTGAAACCTGTGGGTCAAACTGAATTAACTTACCGTCAGATCCTGAATTGAGCAATGCGTTGGTTCCACCAGTAGTGGAAACAAGTGAGGATCCCGACTTACCGATAGCCCCTGAAAGCACGACAGAAACGACATTGGACTCATCACGAGCTCGTGAGTAGCCAGTTCCGACGAGATCATACATACCACCAACACCTAAAGAACCGGAGCGAACTCCCTTTCCTGGAGGTGCGTTATAGATGGAAGATCCTGTCTGATAAAGCGCTGAAGTTGTGCTTACATTTCCAGCACCGCCTCGACCTGAACCATAGGTGTAGTCAAGATAAAAGAGCAGTCCGGAAGGAAGACTCATTGGCTGAATTGAAACAAGCTCATTGGCGATCAAACCACCGAATACTCGGCGAACGATCGGAAAAGCAATGTTAGTGAAACCGCGAAGGTCGCCGGACGATGTCATGCTGCCTCCACCGGTTGAAACAGAAGAAGCCTCTTTAAGAACCTGCGATGCCTGATTTTCAAGCAAGCGCGCCATGTTCTCTCGGTGGACTCCGTTCATGCCGCGAAGAAGGCCGGTTCTCGACCACTTCTCGACTAGCTGACGGTTTTGGGTTCCCAGGTGTCTCTGGCGAATACCCTCAGTCAACGTATCCAAATTAAATGACTTAGACATTTGTTTATTCTCCTTTAAGGTTAAAGATGGTTAGTCATTGCCGTGCAAGCCGGCGAGGACTGCCCATCGTTCCGCCTCAACACCATTTCTTGATCTGCTTTGTGCTGATCGGGTTGATCTGGAAGACGATCCGAGCGTCCGTAGTGATCCCTCATTTAGTTTCTTACCACGAGCGCGACGGGTGAGGGACTCCGACAAACTCTTATAAAGCAACTTTGCCTCTCGGAGCGTCTTGGCATTATCTAGGGCCTCGACAATAGCTCGTTGCTGCTTAGTTGATAGATTCTTGTTCTGCATTAATTTATTTGCATAAAGAAGCTTAGCATTGAAGAGATTCATCTCAACAAGCTGTTTCTTGAGAGTAGAAACCGCTCCTCGATATTGCTTAAGCTGACGTGACTCGTTTACACGAGATCTACGGCGGCTAGCTGATCGACGGCGTCTACGTGATTCTGCGACTGATCCTGAAGTGCCTGGGGCAGGGGGTACATGCTCAGAGTCACCAAGCTCATCTGCGAGTGCGTTGATTAAATCATCCTCATCCACATCAAGCTCGACATCACCGATTTCCTCTCCTCCGTGTGCTAAGAAAGGATCTGCCTCAGCGGCACGTCCTTCTTCCTGCTCACGAAGTCGACGCATACGGCGAATTTCTCGACGAAGCATTCCTTCATCGATTTCAATGACCTCCTCTTCGGCGGCCTCCTCTTCCATACCCATATCATCGACGACCTCTTCGTCCTCGACTTCTACTTCTTCCTCAACCTCTTCTTCTACTGCTACATCGAGTGCAACCTCGACATCGCCTAGAATATCTGCGAGGGCCTGATCTACTGCATCTGCGTCTTCTGCAGCTGCAAGCTCTTCAGACTCTTCATCCTCAAGCTCAAGCGAGAGTTCAGCCTCCTCGAGCTCGCTCATTTTCCCCTTTTCCTCTTCCTCGAAGAGAAAATCGAAGATATTTCGACGGTTTGACTTTGACATCTGTTTCATCTCCTTGATAATTGCTGATAGTCTCCGCTCAAGTTTATCTTGAGTGTTGTCCTGTTCGTTAAGTATTACCTTACTGCGTAAATTTAATGTCTCTCTTAAACAATGCATAAAAGAAAGATTCAGTCTCGTCTTCTGCGACCTTGTTAGATCACCTTTTAATGTAGACTCATTTATTTCACGCAGTTTTGAAACTCTTGACTCTAGGGCAACGATTCTCTCCTTAGTAGATGGTTCAATCTCTACTTCTCCACGAATTAGACGCCCGAGGGCCTCTGCCATGGTATCTGTTAAAACTTCCTCTTCTTCTTCGGATTCTTCTGAATTAACTGATATGTTGACGTCACCCTGGGCTGAAACGTTGAATAACGCGCCAGGGGCCTCTTCTTCCACCTCTATCTCAGTCGCTTGCTCGACCGGTTCAGGCTCATCAGTTAATTCCATAGCTATGATTTCATCTTCAAGCTGCTCACCCATAATCCGCCTGTTTACTAGGTCTCTTATTTGGGGCATCACAGCGTCAATAACACGATTTTTGGCAGTATCTTCTGCCAATTCTCTTAGTTGCTTTGCATCAGCAATTGCTTCTTCATAAAGTGATCTATTCATTTTACCACCGCAGTTTCTAGTCTAAGTATGATCATAAAGCGTGAAACTCTCACCTAAAGATCGACTTTGCACATCTGCAAAATCTTGTAAATTATAAATTTCTTCTTCTTCTTCGTCTTCTACCATGGCTGGTATGCTCATAGGAGGAGATTCAGACCAACCCTTTTTTGTCCCAGTTCGCTTATAAGGCCTCTCATCAAATGCCTTCCATGCACTGTAACCGCCAATAGAGGCAGAACCCGCTCGGGGTTCCATGTCTTTTGCAATCGCCATTATCTCTTCTAGAATATCCTCAGGATGCTCAAAGCACGCATGAAGTTTAGAAGCTGCGCCAACAAAGTAAAGTCTATCTGTAGATTTTTCAGCGCCGGGATCAGTTCTTCTAGGAGTATAAACTTTTTTACTTATTGCCTCTAAAGACTCATCGTTCACTTCGACATCCTCTATGGCATCATCAGAGTCCAAATAGGGAAAATCGTCGTTTGATTTCTTTTCACCCTGAAATGTCTGTTCTAATGATCCATACCCAAGACCTTTTCTATCATCATATCTCGACTGAAATGAATTGCTTGAATTCTTAGGGATTCTCGTAAAAGGCATTGCTTATTCTTACGGTCCACCAAGCGGATCAGAATTAGTACCATCTGGCAAAAATGGGGCGAATTCATTCGGATCCTCAAGTTCTGACTGGATGGTTAATTTTAATTTTGTTGAAGATGCTTTTGGGCTTTTAAGACCGTCGCCTACAAAGGGTGTTGTTCCCGCGCCAGATTCTTCAGCTGTAATAATAACAGGTGTTTGATTATCCATCGTCGGATTAAATGAATCAGGGGGAAGTAAATTAGGCATATACGGACTAGCGATTTTATTTCCGTTAGCATCTGTCGTTATATCCGGTACTACTGGAGCACCATCAAAAGTTAGATCCGGGCTTGAAGGTGACTCTTCAGACGACTCGGGTGTAGAATAACCAAAATAACCAGCAGCACTAGCAATATCACCTTCTAGTACTTGGTTCGTCATAAGCTTAAGCTTTAAGTGGGCAACATGTGTCTTATTATATGATGGATCTACTCCCATCATTGGAGAAGCAGGATATGCCGCCTGGAGTGTACCTCCGTAATTAGAAACAGCAGGTGTAGGTCCACCAGTCTTGGTAGATTTCTCACTAAGTGGAGGACTTATGTCCTCCACAGTGCTATGAATCATATGACCGCTGCTAATTGGCACTTACTTTTACTCCTGGGTTGATTTACCCATTACATAATCACCTAACTTCTGGCTGGAAATCTTTTCCGAAGAAGCTTTTGGCCCTAGGGCATGACCTACACCAGATCCCCATTGAGAAGCTGGATTTTCACCATACCCATCAGGTGCTTCTGGTTGATCAGTTGGATTCATGCTTCCTGGACCAGGGGATGATGGATTGGGAACATAAGGAGTTGCTGGAAGACCGCCGGCGCCTGTCTCTACTTCAGAAAGGTTAGGTGCATCTACAAAGTTGGTATCAAATGTTCCAAATGTGTGACCGCCATCATTAATAACCCCGTCAAGAACCTCATCTTGAAATTGCTTCTTAATAGTCTCAGGGGTCATCTCCCCTATATACATCGGACTTTGTGCGTAGATTGCCTTGAGATCATTTGTACTAGTTTTACCTAGAGTTCTATCAGTAACAGCAGCGACTACAGTATTTTGTGTATGGTCTGGCATTTTTTATTCCTAAATTTTCTTTGTTAAACGGCGACTCACTTTTTTCTTCGCCGTACGAACTTCACTTAATTTTCGTGCTAGACGTCTCTCGTGAATCTTGAGAGCCTTCATCCAATCGATATCTTGTTCAATTGAGTCAGCATATTCACCAGCATCCACTTCTTCAGTTTCTGATGCTACTTTCTCAATATCTTCTTTTCCCGTTTCTAATACTTCCATCCGAAGCTTTCTAGCTTCTTGTACGATCATTCGCTTAAGCATTTTGGGAGTCATCTTCTTAACTTTGCGTGACATAGTAAAACCTCCATCTCCTACTATTCTATTTATGACGTTGCCAGACTTTGTTGTCATCATGATTTTGTTTCTGTAAAAGCTAGGTCGGCCCAATTTTGACTCGGAGACTCAAAAATTGAATCTAGATTGATGCCTGCACCTACTGAGCCGTGTCCGGCAAGGGGATTAGGGCCTGCTAAATTTTTTCCTGCAGGCGTTTCATTTGCTGTCTGTTCTTGTAAGGTAGTTTTCGCTGTATCAGAAAGAATTGCCTGCATAATAGGATCATCCGTAACTGTTGCAACAGTATCAGAAACTCTAGTCTCTAATTTTCTTCTATGCTCTGATAGTCTATCTTCTTCAGCTTTACGTCTCAAAGCATCTTTCTTTCTTTTTCTAGACTCATTCAAAGGATTATCTTCCGAAGCTGATATTCCCTCAGACAGAATTTCTACAAGACATTCCTTGACGATGCCTTTTAGTTGTGATTTTGTTATCTTCGCCATTTTATCCTACACCCTGCACATCATTCGAGCCTGTCACATCAAACATGTGAGTCTTTGGAATTTGAGTTATGCCAGCTATTATGCTTACAGTCGGGGTATTCTGACTAGCTTTTAAGTGAAGCTCTAGACACCTTACTTCTAATCTTCCGGAATTTGATGACCCTGGTACCAGAAAATAATTGTCGTCTGGATTTGAATTAACACCGTTGACTGTGAATCCTACTTTTGCACTATTCGCAGCTGTACTGTCTGTGTTAATAACTTGAATCCACCTTGTTACTGCTGGGAATCGAAGTGTTGTTACTGCACCTGTTCCTAAAGTTACGGTTTCTGTCCATGGAGTTCCGGAGCAGCCATACTCGTCTGCTGAATTCCAGTTACTTGATACCCATTGTCCCATTATTCATTCTCCCAATCGATGATGTCGTTCATAATCCTATCAATTCTGTCTGACTTTGTGAAATGACGATTTAAATCTTTTCCAGAAAAGTCTCTTCCCTCTCTCATTACAAATGCGCCAGGAGTTGAAGGCTCAGAGACAAAGTCCCAACAGATAAGTTGAAAGTCATCTTGTACTACGTCAGTATCTCCGTCTCTTCGTGTACTTCCTACACCACGAGAAGAAATGCCCAAAGTAACACCTGATTCTACTAAGCTTTGTAAGATTTTTCCGCTAGGTGTATCTAAAAGTTCGACTGTTCCGTAACATACATCACCATCCATATGAGCCTCTCTAACAATATGTGAAGCATTTTTTAATTCAACAACAGAAGAATCTGGATGGTCACATTCACCAAGGGCTCGATTTTCCTTTATAAATTTTTGGTAATTTCTTACCTCTCTTGTAAGGATTGTCTCAGGATACACTCTTCCATTTTGATTTAATGTATTCGCTTTTTGTAAAATTCCCTTAAGAAGAATTTTTCCATTATTATTTTCTCTTGATTCTTTGATTATATCAGGGGAGTAATCAAAAGCTAACCACTCGGTCAGAAGTTTTCTGTTACTGCTCATTTTCTGCCACCAGCTCCCTTGTTAAATGAGAAATTATCAAGGCTTTTTTAATAGTTTCATCATTAGAATTAATTGGTAAGTTTTTTATTTTTTCTTCAACGATGACTCTTTTCTCTACCAGCGTTGGATTATCACAATTACTATAGAAAGATTCAATTGCCAGAGTTGCTTGTACTTTGAGGTTTTTAATCTTTTCCTCAACCTTATCATCTTTCCCTAATAGCTTGTATTCTAGAAGTGCCATTTGATGTTTATCGAACCCTGCATACTTTTTATTGAATTTCTCAGACATTATCTTAAAAGTGAGTGGATTAGCATCAATATTTTTATCCATCGTGACTTTCTTATCCTTTCGAGAAATCCACTCCTCTAAAACAATTTCATAATCTACTACATCTTTAGGCGATAAATTAGATCCGCCCCTCCACTCATTTAGAAGTGCCTGAACAGTTGCAAATATCTTGTAATTTTCCACTCGCTGATTGTAAAAATATGTTTCGTCTATTCTATGATTAATGGATCGTATAAGGTCAGACTTTTCTGATCTTAGTTTTTTACCATCATGAATCTTGCAAGCTTCCTTGCTTTCCTTTATTATTCTCCTGGCAAGATCATCATTTGACGTTCTTGTATGTACCAGTGAATTAAATAGTCTAAATTCTCTATAGAGCTCAGTGCCCTCTTCGAAATGATTATTTAGTACGTCTATTGCCTTTTCTGCAATTGATCTTTTACCCTCGACGATCTTTTCACTTGCGTATCTTACTAATTGCTCGTGAATGAGACCGACGTTGCGTTTTTTATTATGCTTCGCCATTTTGGCCCCTGCCTCCTTATTCATCTATAATGTCATCAATTTCAATTTGCTCATTTTCAGAAAGCAAATTTGCCTTATTAATACCTATCCTGCTGGACATCTTATCGAGCGTTTTCACTAAATCAAAAGTTAATCTTGGTGGCGCGGTAACAGACGATGACTCCCCCATGGGATTTCCCAAAAAGTCTTCATCAAATGGTTTGTTAAGCGAATCTTGGCCGCGGCCGGCCTTGCCGACAGAAACCATTTTAATAAAGTCAGGGAGGTGTGTAGCTTCCGGTCCGGAATGTTTTACCCTTCTATTCTTAACCGCCGTTCCAAAAGCATTCATAATTTGATTTTGAACCTTGATTGGTGCTTCTTCATCTGATATTGATAAATTCTTTAAGATGCCATCTTCTTCAGACTCATCGACATCATCGTCAGATTCTTCTTCTGGGTATGCTGTTAATAACTGGCCTTCTGGTTTATCACCTGAGAAAAGACCACCTTCGTCTCCGCCGCCTTCGTCTCCGCCTCCGCCTCCGCCGGCGTCGTCTTCTGCCCCAGGAGGCTGTGCTGCTTCGACTTCAGCATCCTCTATTTTATCCTGAATTCTTCCGGCTTGAACTTGTGCTATTTCATCATCTGTCAATCCTAGCACATGTTTTTGAATCCACCCACGATTTACAGATCCTTCCGGAGCGGTTCCAGCTATTTCAAATCTAGCCCTTATAAGTTCTAGTTTCTGCTGTTGCGCAATTGTTGATGGATTAGAAAGTCTTAACTCAAAATCTGCAAGCTCTTCGCCATCATAGCCATGAGAATAAAGATGAATCATTGCAATTTTATTAAGCTCTGAAATTACAGTCTTCTGAATTCTTTGGATTGTTCGGGAAAATCGGATATCCTCTTGTGCTAAAGTTGCTTTGGCACCCACTTCTTCATCGTATCCCAAATATGCTCGGGGGATTTTAAGGGCAGCAAAAAGCTTTTTCTGGATATACTCGACATCTTCAATTGCAGCGGTATTTTGACCTCCTGCAAGAGTATCAATTTTAGTTCCGGATTCTCCGCCTCTCACTGGTAGAAAATAATCTTCGTCTACCGATAGAGGATTGTACCTTAAGTCTACTTGACCTGTATCTTTGTTGACAACTTGATTTCTCTTAAGACCCGTCTGGGCTTGTTCCAAATAATTGGATACATCTTCGGGAGGTACGTTACCTACATCAATATAGAAAACTCTTCTTTCAGGTGCACGGATAACCCTGTAGACTAACATCGCATCTTCCATCAAAATTAGCTGTCGCCAAATTCTTCTTGCCGCTTCTAAAACCGAAGATCCGTACGGTAGGAAAGCATCATTTCCCAAAAGACGAAAATGAGAAACTTGCCAGTTCTCTAGCATTTGATTTCCCTGAGTTACCCATCGAAATCGAACAGCCATGGGATCATCAGGATCATAGCCTTCTTCTCTTTCCATTTCACTTATTGCGATCGGATATGCGGCGATGACTCCATATTCAGGAGAGACATCGTTAAACAAGAAGAAATCTCCATACTTGCAAAGATTACGAACCCACATTACTAAATTGAACTCGACGTTTAATACGTCATAAAAAAGAGAATCTAGGAGTTCCTGAATCTTTCTATTGTCTGAATATATGTGTAAGACTCGACCATGTTCATCAGGTGAAACAGTCTCCTCAGAATATATGTCTAAAGCTGCAGCTATTTCTGGTGTTGCTTCCATCTCAGAAAAATCACTGTATCTTGACATTCTATCATATGATCCATATGCGCTAAGTGTGTTGCTATAAACATCACTGTGTGCTCGCTTGAACACCTCTAGGGCAGATGAAGCTGCAGGACTAGATACGTTTTTAACTCTTTTCTTTACGATCGGTCCTGATCTAAAAAGCTTAGTCAGGCGACCAAAAAGACTTGAACTTTGTGCCATGTAATTTCCTCTTTGCTACTCGAACAAACTATCTATATAGTAACCTATAAAAGCCAACTGTAATCCATCTCTTCATCTGATCCACTTACGGGCAACGAAGAGGCTGGATATGATTTAAACGGATTAAAAGCAATTCGACTCCATGGGCTAGTTATTTTTTCTGATCCATTGGAGTTCATCTGGAATCCTTCTATCATTGCTTTATTGATATCATATGACTGCTTGTTTAGACTTGGGTTAGCATCATACAACCATACACCTATCGCGGCTGCAATTACAAGATCGTCGTGTTTCCCTTTTTGAGCTTGAGCTTTGCTACCCTTCCAGATAAATGTCTTCAGCTCGTCATAAAGACGAGAAGAATAAAACCTAACTGTTCCTGTTCTTATTGATTCTTCAAATTTTGTTAAAATTTGTCCACGAGTTTGTGAATTTGTCTGGAATCCTATTTTTGAAACTTCAGGAACGCCGGCACCGTACAAAGCAGCAAATTTATCCTTTTCGTTCTTGAAGTATAGATTCTTATAACCATTATCTACTAGCTTCATTACTGTTGCGTAACCGTATGTATTGTTCTCTGGACATATCAAAGCCTGGCCATATCGATTTCCAGCTTCAGCCAAAAGAGTTGCAAACTGATCGGGTGGTACCTTTCCTTTATATTCAGCCACCTGCTCTGATGTTACTGTATCAAAAACATGGAAAGTAGAATAGTCGGCCGCGTCGCCTCTTGCAACATCCGCAGATATCACATACTTGTGTTCTGAAAGATAATATTTCCACACCCATACACCCATATCAGGTCCCCATCTTTCTAAGGGTTTCTGAATCTGCATGGATATTTTTTCTAAATCGGTTGACGATAGAAATGTTTCTCCGGACGCAGCGAAGTCGCACATTAATTCTTGAGCGATTTGCTTACGACTCATATTTTTTGTTTCAGTTTCAAACCACTCTTCATCTCGCTCAGGGTGTACGTCCCACATCAACTTGATGAAATTAAAAATATTTTCACCATTTTGAGCTCCCATACAAAGCTCATGATATTTGTCTCCCACCCCATTAGGTGTCGAGAGAACGATGGCACGACCTCCTGTAGAAAGAGTAGAGTATAAGCCCATCCAAAGCTCGTCGAAATTTCTAATAAATGCGGCCTCATCTACAATTAGCAGTGAAAGTGCTTCAGATCGCCCAGCATCATCAGAGGTAGGTACTGCTTTAATTGCAGATCCATTACTAAATTCTACACCCTGTTTATTAGCTGAAGTTATCTCTGGCAGCATTAACCATGGGGGCATACTTCGTAATGCAGTTTTTACTTTCTTTATGAAGTTCTGGGCGACTGCTAATTTTGTTGCAATAACTAATATATTCTTGTCTCTATAGAAACATGCTAACCATACAGCATAACATGCTGAAAGTGTAGAGATTCCTAGCTGCCTGGATTTTAAAATAATATTAAATCGATTTGCAACAAATTCATCGACACAATCATCCTGGAACGGGTATGTGTCAAAAGGGACTAGTCCTCGGGTGGGATGCTGGATCTTTACGTACTTATTAATAAAGTAAGTCGGATCTTTACCACATTTTACTATCTCTTTTATCTGCTTTTGTTTGGATGCCTTTGCCACGATTAATCAGTCTTCTATTTTAAAAACATGATTATACCGGTAGTAAGCAACTCTTCTTGACGAATGGGGTTGTATTAATTCGACATCATCTTTGCCGCCTAAATCTTCTGTCTTAAGAGTGCTTCCAGTAACTTCCTTGAAAGCTTTCTTTACCAGGGTCAACTTTTCATTTATCAAGTTAACAGCATGTCTATTAGCTTCTGCAACTTGTGGACCATATGCTGACTCTCCAGCAAAATGTACGACTGTTGTAAACTTAAGTGTTAAAAGATTTCCAGCCAAATCGTACTTAACAGAATATGTTCCGGATGGGCTTGACTCCCTTCCCCAACTATTCTCTAAAACTTGTCCTATAATTCTTACGGTATTAGTATTCATAAAACCACCTCTGGGTTAAATATGCATCTTAGATCTAGCTTCTTCAACAGAAGGACGCCAACCGTCCCTCCACTTATCTAAAAATATATGCTTAAAGTTAATAGTGCACTCTGAACATGCTTTTTCTTTTCTTACAGATCGAACATCATGGTCATCTCTTAAGACAAACTTGCACACCGGACATTCGAGTGGGGCCTGCTCTCCCTTGACAATAATTTGTGTTCTATGTGTATTGTATTTTCGCATCGGGACCTTTTCGTCTAATTTCTAAAACATTGTCAACCCCGTCTTTAACAGCATCGACATGAGATATAACTAATATTGCCTTGAACCATTTTTTAAGAGATTCTAAAAATCTACCGCATGCTTCTACATTACCGCTATCTAGCGCACCGAATCCTTCGTCTATTATTAGAATATCAGACTTAGGAAGTGCAGAGACGTTTATTAATGCTACACGAATTGCCAGGGCAGACATCATTTTTTCCATGCCACTACAACACTCAATTATTCTTTTGGAATCTCCGTAATTGATATAAACAGCCATCTCATTAGACCCTTCGTCTGATTCAAGCTCAACTGTAAAGCCTGTGACTCCTTGTAGAATACTAGCAATCTCTTCATTAATATCAGGGAGTCTGGATCTTATGACTTCAAGTGGAATTCCATTTTTGGAGGTTGCTTGTAAGAAAAGTTCAAAAACTCGCCATTGTTCATTTAGACCTTCAAACTCATCTTTTTCTACTAAAAGATTCTTTATTTCTGACTGTAGTAGACCTATTGACTCTGACAGAGATGCATGCCTGTTTTCTTTTTCACCTGCAGAAATATTTAGATTTTTTAGTTTTGATCGAAGAGATCTAACTTGCAAGGCAGCATCATCAGACGATACATTTGCCTTCATGTCGTCCAGTTCTTGTTCTGATTTTCTGATCTCTTCTGTTATCTTATGTAGTTTATTCTTCTCAGTTGCTAACGAAATCTCTGTCTTACTCTTTTGAACTGTAAACTCATTGTGTCTCACAATCAGATCGTTATACTTTTCTAGTTTTTCTTCTAGTCCTTGGTCCAATAATTTTTTTAGACCCTTTCTAGTAACTTTTAAATCCTCTTTTAAATCATCAATTTTAGAGTTTTGCTTTTCTACTTCTTTTTTTGATTTATGAGCACTAGTGATGTACTGACATGTGGGGAAACTATCACCACATGGAACTTCATCTAATTTAGATACCTCTTTGTGGAAAGACTTAAGTCTCTGCTTTTCTTTGTCCACAGAGTGCTTTATTGATGATACAGAATTCTCCAGCTCTCTTTGTTCGTTTATTGATACCCTAAGCTCTTCCACGGGAAATTCTTCTTTGAAATCCGTAAGCTTTGTTACTTTTCCGGAAAGAACATCAAACTTATTTCTTAGACCTTCAATGTTCTTTAATCTTTGGTCTTTTTCTGTCTCAAAGATGCCTATTTTCTCTTTTTGTTCATCTAGGTCTTGTTGTGTTACTAGATTACTATCACTTCTCGTTGCCAGGGTCAATTCTAGTTCTCTAATTTTTGACCTTATAGATTCGAGATCATCCCAAATTGACTCTCTATCAATTTCACGGGCTCTAAGTTTACTTCTAGAATCTAGTATCGATATGTCAAAATCTCTATCAGGAGCTGCTTTGAGAAGCTGTTTAACTCCAGCAGATTCTTCTCTTGCTGATTCGTGTAAACGATCAAAAACATCTAACTCTAGAAACTTAGAAAGAACAGCTTTTCTTGCAGAAGCTTTTTGTTTTAGAAAAGAATTCATCTCTCCCTGGGATGCAAATGATGTTAGTAAGAAATCTTCAGAAGACCCTACTATTTCCTTGAGAATTTTCTCGGTCTCTCTTCTTTGCTCCCCGCATAAATCTTTTACTACATCGCCCTCATCATTGACTTCAAGTAGATTTAGTTGTGTAGTGGCACTTAACTTACCTGATCTAGCTTGTTTCTTGACAGTCTGTCGTTCGACTACGTAATTCCTGCCGGCTTTGCTTATCAGAGCAGTTGCCTTGCAATGTCCTTTCCTAGAATTAATTACGTGTAGATTAGAAATAGATCCTCTATCAGTAGAATTGAACAAATTATACATGATGCTTCCACAAATAGAAGACTTACCTACTCGATTACGTCCGAAGATTCCGGTGATTCCTTCGCATTTATCAAAATTAATTTCGTTTCCCTTACCATAGCCAAACGTATTATCAAATTCAATGTTTTTAAGTGACCATTTTCCACCTATTGATCGATCTGCTTTCATGGCACTCTTCCACAATCGATGGACCAACTCTTCTAGTCTCGAATTCATTCTGTCGCTAAGATTGGCTCTTTCATAATATTTCATAAGCATAGATGAAACTATCTTAGGATCATGCAAATTGATCATGTTAGGATGAATCGTATCTTCTTGCCTCAAGTCACTTCTCGACACATCATGCTTCATAACAATTTCAGTTGCACTCTTAAACTCTTTTAAAGAAGAATAGAGCTGCTTTATTTCACCCTGACTTATTGGAATCGCAGTTTTAATTCTGTATCTGGCAAAATCAGGAAATTCATCTGCTTCATCTAAGGTACTCGAAACCGAGCCTTTCCAGTTAATTGTTATAAATGGCCTATCATGTGGTACTTGAAAATGTTGAGACGAGTAATTTTTAGCATCTTCTATTTCCCATAAAAGGTAACCCTTGTCTGGTGTTTCACCAAAATTTTGCTGAATCGTAGAACCACAGTAGGCAATTCGTTTGTGAGGCTCCAGGTATTGATGTCTATGAATGTCCCCCAAGAAAACGAATTCATACCCATCAAACATCGAAACATCAACTTCACCTTCCATTTCCCAGTCAATATCAGTCTTGCTTCCTCGAACAGCGCCGTGAAAAATTCCGATGTTTATTTTCCCCGGGGTTGGTTCCATTTCCGCCCATGTCTCTTCATCAAAACAAGAAAAGTTTATAATATCCACTTGATCATCAAATGCCACCTTTTCAGTCATCTTAATGAGATGAAGATTAGGTAAATCAAGCGCATAAATGATAGGGCTTATCGCGTCTTCTCTATCTTTGTTCAATATTAAGCCATCGTGATTGCCCAATGTAACGTATGTTGGTGCTATGTCAGCCAAGCCTCTAAACCACCAACAGAGACTATTAATCAACTCCGGGGATATCCCTTGTGTCTTGGAGTGTACTATGTCTCCTGCAATAAAAATTGCATCTACATCTTGTTCTTTCAGCATTCGAAATGCGGAAGAAAAAGCTCTTTTATACTCATCATGACGACTCAGGCCTCGCCAGTGTACATCGCCGAAATGCGCAAATTTATACATCTTAGTTTCCTATAGAGAAGATCCGCTTTGGATTTCGCTTATCTTCTGTGTTAGTCTCATCATATCTGTGTATGGTTTAGCATTAAAAACTACGCTTAATGCCTCTTCTTTACTTAGATCACCCATGTCTTTACCCGGGGGTGCGAAAGTTATCTTTACATCACATCCAGCACTTCTTATAAGTGATGCAAGTTTATAAGCTTTCATCTTAAGGTCCGGGTCCAGGGCTACTGTGCATGGTGTTTGATTCTCTAATATTTTTCCAAATAAAGAAGATTTTCTAGATAAACTAGATCCTAAAATTGGAATCGTATTTTCGGGACATTTTATTGCATCAAATGCTCCCTCAACCAAGATTATAGGTTTTTTCCAGTCAATATCTATTTCATTAAAAATAACGTTTTCTTTTGAAACCTTTGCGTTCTTATATCTAAACTTACCCAGATCATCAATAGATCTGGCAACGTAGTAATTTAGTTTTCCATCCCTATCAAACGAGGGAATGATTGCCTTCCTTCGAAACTTACCTTTGGGGGATGCCATTATTCTCCATCTCATCATGTCGATTTCTGACAGACCCCTCATTTTTAAATACCTCTTTGTAGCATTCATGTCGGGATCACGAAAGATGGTACAGCCCAAAAGCTTGACGCCCTTGGGAAGGAAAAGTTCTTCTTCTTTAGTCTCTTCTTCTTTCTTTCTTTTTTGAATCTTAAGATTTGCTGTACTTTCAATGAGATCAGGTCGATGTTTTCGAATCAGGTATCTTATGTCTGACCCTTTAATTCCACAGACCCAACAGTGATACCTTCCATCGTCTAAGCGGATTTCAAGCTTTCTCTTGCTCTTACTCTCTTCTCGACAAGCAGGACAAGAGACAGCATAATTGACCCCATCTCGAGAGATAGACCCTTGACCAAAAGCCACCCTAATCACTCTTTTGATATCACTATTTACACTCATATGTTAAGTGTAGTCTTACTAGAACAAATGTTCAAGCCTGGAAGGCTGAGAGACAAACTACAGCTGCATCTGCAATATCATAACACTTCTTTTCTAAAACTGTCATTCCCTTTCTCGGGCCGGACTTAAGTTTTTTTGTGGGCCACTTAAAATTAGAAAAATCCGGTTGTGATTTTACCCATTCAACAATTTGATCTTTAATAGGATCTTCTATTTTTCTATTGACCTTGAGGCCCACTTTAGCTCGGGCTGTGTTAACATTAATCATCTCTACAGGAATTTTTAGTGTGTCTTGTGCTAGGAAGCATACAATTCCATTAAACCTTGCTAAAGTAGAGAGAGTTTTTGCAGATGAAAGACCACGTCGAAAGGCTTGTAAATTTTCTTCTACAATGACTCTTTCTATATCATACCTCTTGCCAAGATCCAAAAGTACATCACGTGTTAATACAGACTTGGTGTATGAATCTTTTTTGTGTGATATGATTAAACCATCGGCTTCTATAAGACGATGTCCCAGAGGCTGCTCTGTGTCCATTAAGCAGTAACCTGTAATTGATGTAGAAATATCCAAACCCAGCACTATCATTAAAAATCCATCCTCAATCTAAATACTAGCCGATCTTCATCTCTTTTTACAACCGGTTGTGAGAGATTAGCTCTTCCCACCACATTCATGTTGTTATCATGTAATGTGATTCCTGTGATATACGTGAAATCATCAGAAGTCTCGCTGGGATAATTGCTGGGTATTAGAGGCTTGTATACTGGATTACTCGATGAATTGTGAAGGGCTTCTCCCGCGGGAATTGTAACTTCCAAAACATATACACTTTTGTGTCCTTCAAATGATACTTTAAAAGATTCGCTTCCAAAGTGTGGCATGTGAGGAGTTTTTATTACAGCTATTCCTTCTTCATAAATTAGATTTCCTACGCTTGCCCAGGTCGCATGTGATCCAGAACAGTCTGCTCGATAAAGATTCCCTTTTTTGTTGTCCCTTACTTTAAACTTCACTCTTCCATTAGAGCCTGATGCTGATAGATCTTCTAGGACGAACGTTCCCGGCTTTATTTCGTCACCGTAAAACATGTTAGACATATCAAAAAATACTACTTCATTAGAAGATGGATCATGTTGACGTTGTAGGACTGTTAAAATATTTCCAGGAGAAACTCCGGGATCTTCAGGAGTAGCACCTTGAAGAGGAACTAAAAGAGAACCGGATGATTCATCTGCGTTAGGGATTCCTTTGTTTATTAAAGATCCTGTATCGACCATATTTTCCAGACTAACAAAGGTATAGTTGGAATTCCCAAAATCATCAACAAATTTGTCATTAAAAGAACCGCTAAAAGAGCTGGTTACATACGTCCCAGAAAGTGAATTTGAAATTCCCATTCCCGGAGTGGTTTTTAATAAATCGAAGTTGGGAAAAAACTTTCCATTATCACAGGGTAGAACAGTTAAATTTCTTTTTCGAGTAGATCCAGACTCATACAAAAGATAGTTTGCTGTTCTAGGTGTATTGATCTGTGTTTCTATTCGAGATGCTGTTAAGTTTAAAAGCCTGGGGAATTGATTTGTTACAAAATCTTTTGTAAAATTCTCTAAGTTGATACACATTCCACCCACACCAAAAGAAAGTGCAACATTAAATGGATCTTCTGTAGAGCCTGTTACATCAAAGAAAGGCGTCTGGAGTATTAGTCTATTCCTGGAATCCTTGGTGAAAAAAGGTGGTACATAGAATAAAAGATCGGGATCACTTAGTGATGCACCTACTTCAGAACTAGAGTATATTAAGTCATTTGTTCGATATCTGTCATAGATCTTAAGATCATGGACTTCTGCATTTAGAGGATTAGGAAAGTTAAAAACGGCAGGATCTGTCTCTAAAAGATCATTAAAAAGCATTACACCCTCTTCTTGATGTGCATACTTGTTAAAGAATTTTGCTATAGCATTTGCGCCATTGTTGTCACCTTCATAATAGTTTCCTACAAATAACGCATCCGGATCTAAAAGGTCCATGTTTGATGATGTTACTTGCATTACAGAACTAGATGTTATATTGAACGTCCCTTGATTTGTTCCATCAATCCTAAAGGATCCGGTACCATGATCAAATGTAGAATCCCATCTAATTGCCACATGGTGCCAAGTGTTTCTTGTAAGAGCGTTATCATCTGAAAGGAAGACCCATTCTTCTGGTGCTGCTCTATCATTATTGTCTTTGGATAGATCTATGCTGGAGGGCGACACGTCTGCACTATGACTTAGCTGAAGCATCATTCTATAGCCATCAGGCATTCCATCTATTCCAACAGAGCTTCCTGTTACAAGAGATACAGCATAACAAGACGACATATGCATCACAGTGCCTGCTGTAAACTCTGCGCCTGGCTTTACCGTTGTGTATCTGGGATTTATCCAAAAATCAAACGTAAATCTATTGGCCGGCCCTAGGGGATTCCAATTTTCTTGAGTGACTGATCCTGTTCCTGCTGGATATATTAAGACAGACTCTGTGGGTAGATTACCGCCTGTAACGAAATTAAGACTATTATAATTTGTATATGACCACTGAAGTGATGGATAAGTGTTTCTATAGTACGGGAACAAGCATTTTCTTACAGCACTTTTTCTTAATAGATTCTTGTCAAATCTTACGCCGGGTGTGAATCTTAAAATCTCCTGCTTCTTTGTTAAGAACGGAGACTTAGGTAGACTGTTTACTAAACTTAAGTACTTTTCAAAATCACCGTAATGATCTGTTGAAGAACCAGAAGCTACATCTGACGCTAGCGTCTCTCTCCATAAGTCAGTTGTATTGTCATCTATGCTACCGGAGGCGTTTCCAAATGTAGATGCTAACTCTTTTAGAGAGGGAGAATCATCAGCAAAAAGAGCGACTGCGCCTGTAATTCCTGAAGAAGAAGACGCATACTGTCTTTTGGGATTAGCTATTAGCTCAAAATTCTCAAAATGATCTTTCGTGAGCCGAAATATGGACATATCTGGCTCCTTTAGAAGTCCAGACGAATCCTAAACGTGATGTCTTTCTCATCATTCTTTTCAATCGGTCTAGACATTTTGGCAACTGCCAACAAATTACCAAACTCATCATGTAAACCAACAGTAGTTGGGAACGAGAATGTTCTTTGAGTATCTTCTTGACCCTGATCAACCACGCGGATTCTGCCTGCACTGTTTGTAAATGTTGGGTTTGTTGAGTAGTTAAACTCATCGGCTGTTGCTCTACAAAAGATCAACGTTGAATTAATGTTTGTAACATTTTGAAATGTAGCAGCTGTCAAAGAACCAGATTGAAATCTGGTTGAAGCGACACAATCTACAATCTGATCAATTGATCCTGAAACCAAGAAATCTGGAATAAATTTTGCTGCAGGATTTCCCTGTCCCGTATCTTTGCATCCCAGGACAGTATGGCCTGTGGGGATACTCGCACCCTCGAAAGTAGATGATTGTGCCATAGCGTCAATCACACCGCTCATGTGCTGATCCGCGTAAACTGCTTTTCCTAAGTCTAAAACTACAGTTCCTTGATCATAAAATACAAGTCCAACAGTTTCGGAAGTATTTGCTGCATTTACAATATTACCTACTGATCCACCAAAAGTTCTTCTAATGTTTGAAGCAGCACCAATATCACTAAAAATTGCACTACCTGAAGGGGACGTCATCTGAAGATTTGAACCCGTATAACCGTTTGCAATTGTTTGATATTGAAGATCTGAGACAGATCCTGTCATTCCGTCCAAAACCCCGCTTCTATACATTCGAAATGCCAGTGTCTCTCTTTTGATCTGATCTCTAGAGAAAAGTCGCTTAAAGGAGAAAAATAGGGCTTCATCGATTCTATCGTTTGCATTTCTATTTGTAGTTGATGTATTTGTACTGCCAAATGGAGCAAAGAATGAACTGTCTGCATCTCCTAAAAGAGAAGCAGCGTATTGTTTATAGACGTCTACTTTTTCTCTCATCATTAAAGATTGGGAAGAGAAAAGCAGTTTTCCTGCTGAATCCTTTCCCGTAGAAGCGTCAGTCACTGTTGATGCTGATGCGTAAAGTCCGACTGTCATATCAAAAATGGGATTAGCTGTTTGCAAACTAAAATCTTGGTCGAACACAGTCTGAAATAGCGATGAAGTTACTCCAGGGCCGACCCCTCCCGTTACAAATACTTGATATTTTTTTCGAGTTGCTGATCCTGAAACGTCTTCTTGGATTACATCTACAAGCTGATTCAAGGTTGAGCGTCGAACCTTAATGTCTTCTGGGCTTATTCTTTTAAAGCTTCCGCCGGTTAACTGTGCCATTTATTCCTCTTTTAAAATCTCTTTACGATGCCGTTGGTCGTGATATTGTCACTGTGAAATCTTTTCTAATTCCGGATTGATCACCCACGATTGATACGACACTTGTTATCTTATTTTTGTTGTCTGAATCTCCATAGATATTGAAAATAGTATCATCTAGACCTGGTTGCAAAATTAATGTGAGATTAGCCATAGCGCCGTTTGACTTATTTGTTTCACTTCTAGTCACACTATAGGATGCAATTCTTGTTGTAGATTCTACAGAAATTTCAGTTTTTCCCTGTACAGAAAGGAACCTATCAGGCACTAAAACTGTAAAAGTAGTGTCTGATACTCCGTCGGGAATTGTGGTTTCTCCTGTAATTACTTGCTCAACTGATACTGCATTTGTTGTACTAGTTGATGTATTAAAAGCAAGGATATTGCTTGTTAAGTTAGTTGCTGTTAAAGAAAGTGATGGTAGTCGTATTACAGTAGGATCTGGTAATGTTAAAAGTCTATTCTTAAGAGCCAAGTTCGCTTTTGTCTGGGCTTCAAAAATAGGCGTATTCTTTGATATTTTTTCTTTTCCTACTGCTCTTCCAAATTTTTCAATAATCGTATAATCAACTTCATCATCTGCTAAAGAAAAGAAAGCGATCTTAAATCTACCTCTATTGTCAGCTAACATCTGACGACCTTGATCTGTTAAAACAGCATCTATAATAATATTATTTGTCGAATGATCTAAAAATCCCATTGGAACACCTCTGCTGGTAAATATACGCTTGTGTCAGTCACCGTAAATTGCATTTTATGAAGAACCTAAATTATCCACTGCTATCTCTAACGTGGTTGACTTTTGTCTATCTATGTTTATCAAATGTAATTTATAAACTGCTGCGTTGTTATTTTTTGTGGAAATTATCTCACCGGTACGTCCATCTACACTTGAAAAGGTAGCCGCGTCCGGATCAAAATAAACTTTAATCTTATTTTTTTTGCTTACAAAGATTGCATCTTGCGTAAGGCTATCTACGAAAATGTTGTCATCTAGGTCCGGGTCAATAAAGAAGTTTGGATACTGCTTGGGTGCACCCGGCTTAGAAATGTTTTTAAGATTTATTACATTTTTGATTCTATCAAACGAAACTAAGGATTGTGCACTGTATCCGGATGTTAGTCCGTGGGCATCGATTGCTGCAATCGCATAAATGTATGAGCTCTCTCTATTAAAATCGGAGTCTATGAAGGATGTCGTCGGTGAGTCAAACTTAAAATTATTACTAGGATCGACTTGCTCTCTTTTCGTCGATACCATCGTAGAATCATCAAAGTCTATCTGCGCGACGCATGTGAACGGATCATAAATTGATTTTCTTCTAAAAATCTGGAAGTATTTTACATCTCTTTGTTTACCTACCGGGATTTGCCATCTTAAGACAAGGCCACCTCCATCATAATTGTATCGGTAAAATACACCATCTGGTTCTAATGGAGGAACTCTTTCAATAGCTTCAACAATTGACATCTTTGATGGTCTAGAAGAAACTAAAGACCAACTATTGTAAAATCCGGGTGGCAAATCATCATTACCATCTGAATCTATTACTCTTTGTATTAAAGAGACTGTTCTTACAGAGTATGTATAGGTGCTCCCATATGCTATTTTGGTGTCTATGAAGCTGGTGGAAGAGGCTCCATCTATTAAGAATCGAGAAGTTCCTACTAATTCTCCGGCTTCGTTTACTTCAATTCTTTCTAAGATATAACCGATTGTCATCGTATTGACTTTTTCAGACGGCCACTGAACGGGTTCAGTTTTTATTAAAGTAAATGTAGGTTCAAACGAATCATTTTGTCCATCTGTAGAACATGTTGGTAAAAATTTAAGAGCATCATCCTTAGCTTTTTTTGTGTTGACAGTCTTGAGTAAACTTTCTTTTGTGTAATCACCACCCAGCGAAGCTCTTAAAAGTCGTCGGTCTAAAAACATGTCTAGGGTTAGAGAAGATGCTAATACATAGACATCTGGCTCATTTAGTTTCCCTACATCATTAACATACTCAACCCCGGGAGTTGATTCCGGGCTCAAGACTTCTTGAAGTTGAGCCACATCTATTTTTTCATTTTCTTTAGATATTTCTAAAATTTGATCTAATACATCTTCATTTTCAAGTGTCATTAACTTACTTAATAATCTTGCTTTTCCAGTGAGTCTTGCTCTAACAGATCTGTCTGTGTATCGATAAATTGCGTCTCTTTCTGTCGTAAGTGTATCTTCGTTGTCTGTTTTACCCTTGACAGCTGGATCTGTTAGAATAGGCTGATTGCCTAAGTCTTCTATGTTTCCGTCTCCTGATCTTGCTTCGTCAAAATTTATTTCAATGTATCTTGGCAGATGAGCTTGAGCTACTCTTGTGTCTATTAATCTTTGCGTGCTTTCTTTTTTGACACCTTGAAATCTGGCGGCTCCAGATCTATTGGTTCTTTCATCTGGGACGAAAAAATTATAAACAAATCGAGATCTCAAATCTTGAGGCTCTGGAATATCGATCATCCCTATGTATCTCGAATCTAGTATCGCCATTATGATACCTCCAAATCTGCACTTATGTAAAGTGACTCTATAGCTACACGATCAGGTGAGCGTGCTTCTTTAATATTCAAAATTAAGTCATTTATCGTCTGCTGTGTTCCTCCAGATTGAAAAAATAATTCCCTGGAGCTATAACCGTCGGGATCGAATTCATCTAGGCTCACCCATACTGCAAATACTTCATCAAAAATAGATCTTGTTAAAACAGACTCTCTAATTTTCTCTACAAAGAAAGGCTTGGTTGAAAAAAACTTATATACCATGTCTATTTCAAAAGGTGTAATCACAGGACTTTTCCATGCATCAATACCTTTAACAATTACTTTTCTAGGTTGTATCATCTGTGATACTTTCTGTGCATTTGGTAGCTTAAGACCCTCTGGTGTTTTGGTAAAAAATAAGTTTGGTAAATCCGGGTTCAGGTCCAGTGGTTTTGAAAGTGAAGATAAAACCGGCAATACACCCTCACCCCTTGCTGTCATCGGATTAAGCTGAATCTTTGAAGCTTGACTATTGATATCACTCAAAATTTCGATCATTTTTTTAAATAAGAATGATTCAACTTTTGCCTCTAGGTGTCTTCTTGTTTGAGTTGGATTTGATGACAAACTAATGATTTCGCTTCCTAGGATAGGGTCGTCTTCACCTACCACATGATATGTCAATAGCAAAACTAGCTCGTTAAAATTAGTAGGCACTATATCTTGCTCAAATGCTTCTATTATCAAACTATTGTCTAGATCATACATCAACCCAAACGTTTTTGTGATTGGTTTAAAATCTACAACTGACAATAGCTCATCTAGTTTATCAATTGAAAATTTAACTGACGAGTTCTCTCTTGTTGAGCTTTTTGATAGCATCTCACTAGATACAGTTCCTGACGGCAGACCTAAAAGTAGAATTGCCCCATGCACAAATTCTCCACTCTTTGTATCAAGTAAAAAATCTATGCAGTCAAATATTTCATCCGGATATGTTTCTATCTTGTACGGCAATTCTTTTGCTTCTTTAAAAGAAGTGAGTCTTTTTTGAGCATAGACTAGTTGTTCGGGTGTCAAGCCATTGATAAAATCTTTTCCGAGTTGTGATTCTCCCAAAGTTTTTAATATTGCAATATCATCTGGAACTAATGCTGTATCTCCCCTTAAAGCTTTTGCCCTCAAAGACAAATCTTCAGTTGAATTTACCACTGTTTGAACTACAGATTTTGCAACAGCAAAATTTTCCAACGGTAAATTTTCTATCTGTGAAAGTGTTAGGCTTAGTTCAATTAAGCTCATTGGTGTTATTGTTACTCCATTGCCAATTTGGTGTATTTCTGTTAGACCATCCACACCGGTAATGTTTCCATCTGAGTCTACTAAATTAGATAAGTCACTGTTTTCTAATGCTGCGCTTAACTCTAGCAAAAATTTTCTTGCCCTGTTTAATTTAGAATTTGGGTTACTATTTCCGTGGTATCTTATTTTTTGTTTTGTGTCCAAGAAAGAATCGACAAAAAGTTTTGTTTCTTCCTGACCTATATCACCCATTTCTTTTACAGCAAAATAAAGAGCTGTGACAAAGGACATACCCTTGTCAAGTTCAAGCTGTACAGCGCAAAATGAATCTGCTAAAACAGTAAAGCATTCAAAGATATATGCTATAGTCATAGCTCCATCAAATCCAGAGAATCTTGTTGTAAGGCCCTCTCTCAAATATGTCTGATTATCGCCGCCTTCTCTGGATAGATTTAGTGCTTCGTTCTGTAGGTCTTCAAATATAGCTACAATGAGAGAATTTAATCCTGCGGCATCTTCAGAATCTACTACAGAATCAATTATTTGTTGTCCTGTTTTCGTTACTGTTGTCCCGGATGTTAACTTTTCAGAAGTAGTAGAAAGAGGGGCTAGTGATAGTGCAACTTGTCTTTTATCTGTGTTCACCTCTGTTATACCACTTTGAAATCCGGATGATCCTTCTGTAGAAGTTATTCTTACAAGAGGGTCATCTGATTCTTCAGCCAACCTTCGTAAATTTGCCAGGCGGCATGCAAAAATATGCATTCTTCTTCTTAAGCTGGATAATTCAGATGATTTGGTTGAAGTTCCTCTGGCACAATGAACTAAAAACATTATTTCAATTGCATTTTTTCCTCTTAGCTCAGCATCAGTTGAAACTGTGAGTCCTTCTAGAAGACTAGCAAAGTCTTTTAATACTCTGGCAAATAGACCCCTTGGTGTTAAAAGATTTAATTCAACATTTCGACCCGTCATTGTCTTTAAAAATTCTTCTGCATCAGAAAATGTATCAGATGCTTGATTTAGAACATCAGACATTATGTTCATCTTATTATTAAGTGGATCTGTTTTGATCGTGTCAATCCAAGCAGTTTTTGATGTTTTGTAGCTATTATGTGCGGGGTCATCTCCTTCAAAGAGTTGGACTCTCTTTTCTTTTCCAGTGATTGTTTTTATATTGCCTGTTTCTCCCACCACTACAAAATCTGCAAGTGAATCAGGGGACGCGGACTCACCCGTTATATTTAACAATGTTTCTGTGCCAAACAGCTTTTTAAGAGGTTTTCCGGCAGCACCAAATTTTTGTCCTAAAGGTGTCCCTACTAAAGCCCCTAGTCCTGCGGACAGAAGATATTCATGAGAAAGTATGGAACAGTAATATGCAACATGTTCCATAGCAGAAAAACCATCAATGATCGGAGGTTTTCCGTTAACGTTTTTACCGAAAACACTGTCATAATTTGCATTATCACCTATTCCCAATTGTGACAATGTTTTAAAAGTCATCCCAGAGTATTTCTTAATTGATTTTTTTGGGACTGCAAAATCATAAGGGCTTTTTTCTCTTTGATTGGACTCTATTATAAAACTGGGCGAAAGACCCCTAGACAGAGTATACTCACTATCTGAAAGTGCCTGTAAATAGATTGCAGAGTTTTTAAATTCTTCCAATGAAGATCTGGGTATTGAAGAGTTTTCTGCCAGAACATCCAAAAAAGATATCGGTTCTTGATTTTCATCTTTTCCCAACATGTCTAGACCTAATTCTTCCATGTTAGCTGTCATATTCTCTGTAATTTGTCTCTCTTGTGCCTCTTTCTCAAAAGCTTTGTCAGCTTCTTCCAATGACTTATTCATAGACTCAACAGCAGCTAAGAGTGTGTCCATATCTTCAATTTCTAAATCAACATCTTCTAGTGCTTTTGAAATCTTATCAGCATCTTCAGACCCTTCTGTGATTGTATATGTTTTCTGCATTATAAGATCATCGATTTGCCTTTCCATTTTCCTAGCTGACAACATATCTTTAATAGAAGGTATATCATAATCAAAGATATGTGACGTAGTATAAGGAACTATTCTTTTTGGGTCTATCTTTAGATTGACAAAACTTGAATTTAGCATCTCCTGGTTCGGGTTTCCCCCTTTACTCTGTTTTGTCTCTTTTATCTTCTTGTTCTGAAGAATTAGATCTCCTTCAGGTTTTGGAACTTTTACAGTAGGAGGAGTCTGTCCTACTCCTACAACTTCAGAGTCGAGAGATGTTGCAAATGATAATAATTTTTCCTTAGCTGTTTTTAATGCCATTGTCTAGTTCCTTAAAATTTCTTCGTCCAGCCTGGGGCACCGATTGCTTTAGCAATGTTAGAAACTCCCATTGATTTTGGAGCCACTTTTCCCTTTGCAAATATCTTCTGCTTCTTAACGAGGCCTTTAAAATCACCTAAAATCTTGATTTTTTTCTTTTTAGCAAAAAATGCTTTGGGTAGATTTGTGTATGTCGTATGAGTTTCCTTATTAGACGGAGCTGATACAGAGCTGTCTCTATAAACAAACTTTACTGTATATGTCTTTTTCCCTACTTGACTTCCAAATTTTGTATCTTTAAACTTAAAATACATTCCAGCGCCGGAGCAAGCAACTGTTCCGGCAACGTGTGATTTATCATTTATTGTTACAAATATTAAACAGTAATCAACATCTGAAGTGTCTTCAATAGATGATTTCCAATATAGACGATATCCTTTATGACGCCCCGTCTTAATGTTTCTCCCTCTTAATTCTACCGGCTTAGGCAAAGGTTTGGGGGTTTGGACATCTACTTGGAGTGTTATGCCTGTTTCTCCTAATCTAAACATGTCTCCCGGCGAGAGGTCCTCAATGTCTTTGTTGCTGGGTATTGCACCTGTTGATTGCGCAAAGGCACCTAAAAACTTTTTCGCATTTGCCTTGATGGATTTTTTAGCATTTTGTGCTGAGTAGGCATTTACAAACACATCTCTTAAAAAAGACTGTGGCGGTCTCAGACATAACTTGAAAAAATAGGAGTATCTTCCGGAGGGCATTAGACCAGGTATTTTTAATCTTTTTCTAACAAGATCATTGTCCTCAAAAGTCCCGGGTGCATGTAAGCCAAAAGAGATTCTTTTTCCAGTAACTCTATCAATTCTTTCAACCACAAAAACAGCTAGTTCAGCTAGTTCAGATCTGGATTTTTTAATTTCATCAACCAGGACTTGATCTACACCTGCTTTTTCCATTACATTTAAGATAAAATCTATCCCCTCTGGCTTTGGGAGACTAATTGCGTCTATAGAGACTCTAAAGCCACCAGACTCTTCTCTTCCTACTTGTGTGTTGCTTAACGACACCTCCACAGGCAGTGGTCTAACTGGCTTTCTTCTTATAATGTGCTCATCTTCCTCAGAAATAAACTCTCCGCCCAATGTTGGTCTCATTGCACAAAAATATCGGTACCTCTTATACAGATCAGCGCTATAATCAAAATATGTTAACTTAGATACACCGCCGAAAGTATCATTCAAGGTCTTTCCGTCATTTGTAGGTATTACTTGCACCCTCTTGTCTAGGCTGCCAGTCTCATCTATTTCTTCTCTTAAAAGTCTTATTCCTATTACTTCATCCGGTATTTTTTCAACATCAATTTTTATTCTTTCATTTTCATTGATTGCAATAATTGCTAAAGCATTGGGATCTTCTTTTGCAGTCGGCATATTCACATTAACATGACCTTTTATTACATAGCTAGCAGAAGGCCCTAGCTGTCCCATCCCAGATTTTGATATTGCTCGATAGATTACTGTATTTGGGAAAATATTCTCAGGGTCAAAGTCAGTAATAATTTTACTTGGGTCGTCTGATGTGAATTTTAAATTTGCCACAATAGTAGGTTTTGAAAAATCTGATTTTCTGGGTGAGATTACAGATCTCACAAGAGACACACTTGAAGCTGTTGGATCTTTCTGTGTTAGACGCAAAATCACAACTCCCTTCTTATCTAAGACTAGAGATACCTCTGGTGCATACTCTGGTACTAGAATCTCTTCTACCTTAGATTTGTGATTGACGGAAAATATAATGGGCAAAGTCTGTTTGTTGATTTTAAATAAGGTATTTTCTTTCTTAAGGATTGGTGTTATTCTTACCCAGAATCTTTCTTTCATCCCAAGTAAATCCTTTGGTAGCTCTATTATTCTCTTGACAGTAAAAAGAGAGTTTTCAATTGTTGCCTTGTACCCTAGATTTACTAAGCTATTTTCAGATAAACGATTGCTTGATGCTAAATTAGATAGTTTTTGTGCGTCATTACTATCATCATCTTGAAGCTTTCTAAGCTTTTCTCTTTCATCCATTAAAGATTTTACTGCATGCATCGTATTAAATGCAACACGATCAATTTGATCTTTTGGTGGAGGATCATCTAGCGGTACTGAGGCTTTATTTATTTGTGCAGATAACGTAGGAATAAATGGCGTTGGTTTCGCCAGCATCATTGCAGGATCGAGGCCTTTTTTTAACACAGACTGCTTTGAATACCCTTTGAACGATAAACCTATTCCGCTATTCTTTACGATAGATTTTATAGGAGTAGCTGTTATTTGTGTCGGCTGCTTTTTATTTCCTGTCTCTGGGGGGAGCATAAAGAAAGATGTATATGTCTTTGGTTTGGGCAGATACATTTTATTAGATAGAAACTGGAAACTATTGCTAGGCAGCGGAATGTTTAGATCTATGTTAAACGAAAAGAACGAAGCAGGTGATTTCGTCAATAAGAAATTTCTTACATTACTTTTTCTTTTTTTTGCAATCTGGGATCTTGTATTATTTTGTCTGTCTACCTTAATTGTATTGTTAGGGTTTTTAGAAAAAAACTCCACTTTAAAGCCTAGAACTCCCAGCTCTATTACCTTTTCTTCATCGACTGTCAAGTCTAACTCATACTCAAATGCGCCAGGTGATTCTATAAAATTATCAAATGTCTTTGACTTTACAGCATCATTCAAGATATCTGTAAGCTCTAGGTCATAGACTCCCTCAGAAAAATCAGCTATATCTTTAAATTTGACTTTTTGAATTCTATTGTTTTTGTATCTTGCCATCAATCAAATTCCAGAGTAAAAATATTCATAAAAGTTTCTGACCCATTGGCATCTCTATAGAGTTTTCCTATAAAAAATATTTGCTTTCCTGGACTGAAAGGGTCATCATCAGTAAAGATGCCAAAATCAATAATAGAAAGCTTTTCAATTCCAGTAGAGGAAAACTCAAATACCTGTCCGATTAAATTATTGTCTCTAGATGTATCATCAAATTGTATTTCTACACTTTGCTTGTCCGACAATCCTTTTTTTAAATCTTTAAACTTTATTGTTTCTTTTTGGTTTAGTTTTGGATATACTCCTAAAGGCTTACCCTTTAAGTCTCCGGGAGTTGGTTTATTAATAGGTGGTAAATACAAGAAATTAGAAAAATGTGAAAATCTTCTATCAGCATATATGCTATCAGAAGCCTCTAAAGAAATACTACCATCTATAGACTTACCCATAGGCATATCATCCCAATAGTAAAAACTACCAGTGGTGGGTGATATCTTTAGGCCAGTTGTCATAGAAAAAGGATCAATAGTTCCTAGAATTCTTTGATCAGTAAAATTAGAAGTAATCCCCATAAGAGATCGCTCTGATTTGTTGACAATCTCAGATCCTGTCAAAATATTGCTTTTTGTCTGGAATCCGATCTTAAACGTACCGGAAGCAACCACTTTACCATCAAACTGAAAGTCAGATGTTCGGAATGGTCTTAAAGAATTTCCGGCTTCTAATTCCGGAACAATGACATCTTGAAAACGATTGGATGCTTCAAAATATATTCTGGAGGCAGCTGATTCAGCAACACCTGGATCTGTTATGGAGCCGGTGGGGGCATAAAAAGTATGCATATCGGTGAATGAAGCATACTCGAATTTCATTTGGCCTGCTGTTGCCTGCCTTTTTCCCTCTTCTGTAATGATATAATCTATCATTCGCTCTTTGTTGTTTAGAATGCCTGCCATATGTCTAACTATTTAAACCTTCTAATTGCCGATAGTAGCTAATATTAAATTTCTTTCTAAATACACAAGTACTCATAGCTTCTACCCTAGCTAACTTATTCAAGTAGCACCTATAACTTTATTAATTTTTTCTGTATCAACTCCGCAGACTGACGTATGATTATATTCATATCCTCCCATATCATGAGGAAGAGCTCCGGCGTTAACTCCAATAACTTCTTGACCATAGTTCCAGTATCTAGACCCACTGACAAAATCAAACTTAGATGTTGATCCATTTGCTCCCCCTATACACGGAGAACCTGGGGATAGGGTAAAATCATGGCTTGAGTTACTAGTAAATAGTGGATCTAACTCAATATCTCCGGTTCCCTTAGTACCACCATAATAGTTGTCTGGAGAAGCTGAGCCGTTATGATCATATGAACCACTAACACAATTATAAGAATGATTTCCCATTGCTCGTAGTCCTGAGAGAGTGCAGCTAGCGTCTGTTATGATATTGAACTGAGCATTTTCGGTAAAAGCTGCGTATTGTCTAGATGCATGAGTAGATCCGGCAGCAGGACAGTTATGGACAGTGTTATGCTGAACAACTGTGTTTGAAGCTGCAGATCCTAAGGTTCCACCGTAGATTCCATAACTGTAACAATCATAAATTATATTATTTTGAATAGTAATTTGATATAAACCGTAAATTCCTCGATTTGCAATGTCATAAATTAAACATCTCTCTATCAGGGTTCCTTCGCCTCTCATGTCTATACCTGATCCACTGATAGAATGAATAGTACAATCCCTAATAGTTGCTGCTTTATTACTGGAACTTTGTTTTACTGCGGCGTGACTTCCTATAGTAGAGCCGAATTTTCTAAAAGTTATACCTTCTATTATCCAGTCATTGTAGGTTTCTATAGCAAAATCTGCAACATGACCACCATCCAATATCGGGCTGCAGTCGGAGCCGGCTTTTATAATAAATTCTCTGGGAAGAAAACCTGTGGTTGATTCTATTTGATTACTAGTATTATCAGTTCCTGCTGTACCATTTGTAACTGTATATGTTGCACTATCATTAATGATTATCCCATTTCCATACGTGATTCCGGTTGATGTATCGCCGGCTGTATAAAATGCATGTGATAATGTCTTCCATGGAGTTGCAGAATTTTGAGCTTGTACACCTGTATTTGCATCATTTCCGGAATCTTGAGAAACGTAGTAAATTGCCATTTAGGAAATCTCCACCCAAGTTGGATCTGGATTAAAATATAAAAGAATGTCACTAGTATGGATATCCAAACAATAACCAACAACTCTTACAAACTCTCCGGAGGCAGAAGGTCTGGTAAAGTCATACTCTCCCGTAGTTGTGGAGATATATACAGGTGATCCAATCGCAGGTGTGCCATTAATCAAAGATGATCCTATTCTTGCAAAGCCAGATAGTAACATTCCGTCAGATGAAGGATTCGTACCTAATGCTACTGCAATTAGTTGTCCTCCAACTGCGGTTGTGTTGGCATCAGTGTCATACCAAGCCCCAGAAGCATCAAGATAATATAATTCTCCTGCAACAGTTGTTCCTGTGCCGTATTTAATAATATTGCCGCCGCCTTCACCATCAGCTAGTTGGTTTTCAAATGTTACGGTGGCATAGTCCTGTGAAACTGTAAATGCTGTTTTAGATGCAGCACTAGTTCCTACGCCGGCTGAGCCAGTTGTGTATATTTTTCCCGCGGAGCCTTCTGTCCAAAAACTCGTTCCGCCGCCGGAGCCAATGGCTCCTCCATTAAACTTCAAAGCTCCATTTTCATTATATAGACGATTAGTTGTAACAGAAGGTGCATTGTTTGAAACCAACTCTATGCCTCTATTAAAATCATCTCCTGTGAGTCCTACTTTTAAACCGTTTGGAAAAATAATTGGCTCATACTGTTGCTTAGTTGTATTAAAAAGGGGAATTGAAATTGCTTTTTTGATTTCCCCCGGAGACTTTTTTATAATCGGTATTGACATCTTATCTTTACCCTACCTGTATCTTATCGAGTAGGTCAGGTTGGGTACCGGGGCGTGATTTTGACAAACCATCAAAATAAGGCAATGAAGAAGTAGCAAACTGTGAAAGATTTTGAGAATTTGTCGAGTCCGGGGATATTCCTAATTCTCCGGCGCGTGATGTAAAATTAACTTCAATAACAGGCTCACCAAGTATTTGATTGTCAAAAAATCTAGTCGTCAATGTTGGCTCTAGCATATCTCTAAACTGACCGTATGCATCACACCTAAAAATGGCAGTTGGGGAAATAGGAGCTGCATTAATTAGCCCATACTTCCATCCACGAACATTAGGCTGGAACACGTTTCCTAGGGTCGTTCCACTGGTATTCCAGTCTACTACGCCCTTTCCGGTAAATGCTGCATTATGAGCCGCGTCGCCAATTCCCCAGATAACCTTTAATAAGTCTGTCTCACTCGATAAAACTTTTGAGTTAGAATAGTCTTCTCCATAGGTAACTTTGGCAGAACTTTTATACACAGGTCCCCAACTGTTATTAGGAGACCGAATGCCGCCGGCGGTGAAGGATACTGAAGCATTACCAACAGATTGGATACCGGGCTTACTAAAAATATCTCTTACTATCGGTTTTCGCGTAATATCAGAGATATCTGACTCAAATGGAAAGCCCATAACTTGTTTATCAGGAGTAGAGCCTGCATCCAAGATGAGTGATTGAAGAGTGTTTGTGGAGACTGAGAAGGAGTAGAAAGCAAGGCCGCGTTTTTCAATAACCTCACCCATATTAGGTGTACAAGAATCATAGTAGACTCTGGCTGAGTCGGTCGCTCTCACAAATCGCTGTAGACTTCCTGTTATCCCGCCTTGACCGGCGACAACTGATGCTTGCACTTTTCGTACATTTGCTACAAGATCATTATGCCCAGGAGGGGAGGGATTGACGAATTTGGTCGGATCAGAAAGGTCATACATTGAACCGGTTACTACATTGTCTAAATAAGAACCATAGTAGCTAGAAATCGGTTCAACTTGCCACTGATCTAGACAACGGGCCTCTCCGTAAGGTGACATATCGTCTCGAACATCTTCATGAAGTGCGTCTGAAGTAAGTGGCTGATTTGTCTCAAATGAAACAGGAGAGTTTTCTCTAACTTCTGTTCCAAAAAAAGTCACTCCAGCAGATCCAGCTCCCAAGACTGTTGAGCATTCCTGAGAAAGCCCTCGCTCGGTTTCCCATTTCCAGGTGCCTAAGGCAGCGGCAGTTGTCCTATAAGTCCACGGGGCAGCCTGATTTGCAAATAGTATGATTAGTTTATCTGCGGGCATTAGAAGAAAAGGACTTACACGGGATGTATCCTTAGAAATGTTTACAGGAAATTCATTACGATCGGGCCCGTTTCCAAACGGAGCTTTCACATTTCGATACGATCCGGATTTTTCTAGAATCTCAGTTCCTGATGTGCCTCTTATGAAAGATCGTCCGTCGGAAAGATTATGTAGGCTTCTCCCTCCAGTTGACCTTCCATAGACCACGCCACCGTCTCGTTGGTGACCAGTTGCTCCCGCGGATGGGGGATAACTTATATATTGGGCAGGCGGTTGTGAAAATGGAGCTTCCAAAGGAGTTCGACATTCGTTTTCTATTCTAAAGCTACCCGTAGTGGATTGATCAACAGGGTCACTCGACTGATATTGCCCTACGCCTATCCACTTTTCAGCTGCTTGAGTCACCCATGGATATTCTGATGCAAACTCTTCAAAAGTCGGCCATCCGGCGATGACGCCCACAGCAGGGTAGTCGGCGTATTGGGCCACCCTTCCCCACCAGATAATTCTTCTATCTTGAGAATAAGTTGCATACTCTGGCTTGTTAGTCATGGGTGGGTAACCGGAACCTGCCCAATATTTAAATGTAGCCGGATCATTTAAACTTCCTGAAAACTTTAAATCTCTTTGCAAGAGCACCATAAAAGTTTGTGTCTGGGGTTGTTCAGCTATCCAGGGAGTTCCCGATGTTACTTTTCGGATACGACATTGAGACAAAGAAGCTGTGACGTCAAAAACAATCTTTTCACATAGGAAAGGTGCAGTAATGTATTTAGACATTTCTATTACTTGATTGTTTGATGCCTCGAATTGATCTCCTAGCGGAAATTGTGCAGTATTACAAGGTGTTCCAACATATCTATTGCTTTCAAAAAAGTCCACAGCCGTTAGCGATGTGGTGAACCATCTCGGAGGTATTACTGCTAGGTTGCTAGCTGTTATATCCTGGAACTCTTTTGATATATAGTTGATCATACTTCCAGAAAAATTATGTCGGTAGTCTTGATTGATTACATCCCACTTTCTATCATTAAAGTTGAAATATGCTAGACCCGAATTAATTGGAGAATTGATTTCTCCGGAGTTTTGTCCGCTCCAAACAGACTGTGTTACTACTGTGACAGAGTCATCTGCTATCACCTTGTATGAAAAATTACCATTTTGGGAAGTTGTCTGATGATGATTCCAGATAATCAGATTATTTTCATGGACACCAGCATCGAAATATTCTGAGTATGAAGAGATTATTTGAGCGGCGTCTCGGCAAGATGAACTAATATTTGATTCATTTGAATAGCCTGTCCACGTCGTAGAGTCGCCAGCGTAGAATGTTCCTTGAACTCCTCCGGCGGGACCTTTTTTTTCACTTCCAAAAAGATACACCTCACTTATATTAGGGCCATCATAGGGATCTCCTCCTGAAAGATGTAGAGTAAAGTAGACAGTACCCACACCTAAAGCATTAAAATCTACTACAGTAGAGGCATCTTTATGCCTAGGTGATGGTCGACCTTGATTCCGCTCTATTCCTGATGTGTTTGAACCAGTCGAAAAACCTACTTGGGTGGATCCAGTTGCAGAAATGTCTATTTTGAAAGAAGTTTTTGAGCTAAGTCTTTGACTGAATCCTGGCAGTATAGACGGATTTGTTCCTGTCATATAAAAAGGAGACTCAGCATCTATGAATATTCTAGACTCGTCAAAAGGACCTAGATTTTCTCCGGGGGTGAAATGTATTCCATAATCACTGATTCCTGCTACCATAATTGCCGGAGCGTTTAATGTCCCAGAAGTATTTGGAAATGCAATATTGTCAAAAATATGGGTAGAACCACTAGCAATATCTCTAGGAGTTGCTTCAGGGAGCAGCATTGGATAATTGTAGTTTGTTGGACCGTTTTGAGTAAATTGTGTAAGCTTAACTGATGTGTCTCTAAACCTTCTAGTAAATGTCAAGAGAGGATCGGATGAGATTAGCGGGCCTGGAATGTGGCTTCGAAGTTTAACAGTGTTTCCAACAGCTCTCGCTTCGTAGTTTAGTGAAGAGTCATTAACTTGTTTTGCAAATTCATATGCAACAGTAGATGTGGTTTGCTTTCCTCTAATATTAACTAAAGTAGATGCAATAGCTCCCTTATATGATTGGTGGACTCCTCTTTGAAACTCAAATGTTACTTTAGTATTTCCAAGCGAGCCAGTTACGTTAATAGTAGACGCGTCTTTAGGGATATCAGAGAATTTTATTTCAGCTGTGGCATACGAACTAAAGAACTCTACTGTCTTCATATCATTAAATTGTACACCTCCCCTTCCGGTGAAGTTTGGATCACCTGTTCTTGCAACAGTGGGATAAGAGCCGGTTCTATTGTCATTAGCATGAAGAAGAATCCTGGGAGGATTATCTAGAAATCCTGAAATTAGCTCATTTGAACCGTACTCAGTGCCGTAATGTACAGCAGCAACTTCATCAGCTGTCAGCTCTTTCGACCATACAGCAAACTCTGCCATCCAGCCGTCCATCTCATCTGTGCCGTCTTGTTGACTTCCCATATAGAGAGGTTTCGTATGATCCGGTTGCATCCCTACATAGGTCGCGTCACCGCTGCCGGCTGAAGCGAATAGTGCACCATTAAGATACATCTTCATACCGTCGTAAGCAGTTGCGCCGCCGCTTCCATCGTATGTGAATACTAAATGATTCCACTCACCTATTGTTATGGCGGCGGCACTGATAATTTGCTGGTATCCAGAACTGTCTTCATCTTTCAGCTTAAAATAAACTTTACCGTTTGTATATACATACGCTCTGTATTCATTTGCGTCACTTGATCCGCCGCTTTTTCCAAAAATGTACTGAAGGGTTGTGATATTGTCAATATTTATCCAGCATGAAATTGAAAATGGCTGATCTGATGTGGCTGTGGGGGTTCCGCCTGAGGCGAGAGAACTAAAAGAAAGCAGGCCACTTGTGGATGTTACATAGGCGCTGTCTTCGCCGGTATCGTTAAACTGTGCAGCTGGATATATTTTATTTCCTAGTTGTACTTCGGAAAAATTAGGAGTATTCTCATATGCAGGAGTGAGACTATTTGGTCCTCTGTCTACGGGCCCTGTGGAAAGCATTCTAGTCCACATTACTAATTTTTGAGCAGCCTCTAGTGTATACTCATGACTACCTGCAGATCTAGTATCTCTGGCTAAAAAATTTTTATTTAAGCTATAGTAGCTAGTCTTTTTTGCCTTTGCCATTACTTCTTCAACCCTCCATATGCAATCGAATCAATTCCAATCGGGCAATTATCGAATGTAAAGCCAGCGGGAGACATCTTGTCATACGTTCGTATATCATCATCATCAAAACTGGAGCTTATAATCATCACTGTGGCTATTGTAGAAGAAACACCATTAGTTGTGTACTCTTTATCTAGATCATTTAGGTAGTCTACATAAGGAGCAATTGTGGCGAAGTCATCTGAGAAGGCACCAGGCATATCAGTACTTCCAAATGTCTCAACAGAATCCAAGAAAGGAGCAGTTCCTCTACCCGGTTCATCTAAGTCTTTTCCATCCACGATAAAAAATGAACGACGGAACGCGTCGTCGCCGGGACCGGCATGGCCTCTTACATCATGTGCTATAAATGGTGAATCAATAGTTGATCTATCTATTTTAGCCCTGATTGTCAGGGGCTCTATGACTCCATCATATATCTCATTGCTTGTTTGAGAAACCATCTGGTATGGAAGGATTAAATTTTCTGGTCGAGTAGTGATTATTGCAATCGGACTTAAGTCCAGAGTGTCTTCGAATGGTTCACTATTGTCAAAAATTGAATGTTGACCTAGATCTCTTCTTTCAATTTCATGTGATAATCTAGAAGATAGTTTACCCTCTCCACCCAGTACAATGTAAGAAGTGCTTGCGCCGGCGGAGCCGCCTGAAAATCCTGAAACTGTCCACATAGAATCAGCAACTGCATTACCGGTGATATTAACATTTCCCTGTGTACCTACAATTAATTGTTTCAATTCTGTGGTTTGTGTGATACTATTATAAGAAGAGTCTATGTAAATGGGATACTCAGCATCATTTTGTGCCAGCTGAATTACATCATGTAAGCCTTTTGTTATACTTGTAATTGTTGGACTTCCGGATATTCCGATATTGTACCAGTCACTTCCATATTTTTTTGCAGTTCCGGTAGGCAACCAAGGAGCAGGGGATATTCTAATCTTACTGCCTCTTCCGTCAGTTATCTCTAAAAACTGACCTTCGGACCAGGATGTGCTTGCCAATTTGGCAGTGGCTGTGGCATATTGACCTGTTCTGAATGAAGTTGTTGCTAGTTCTTCGTTAAATGTAGTCTTAGGAAGATCTTTCCCCCTCAAGGTATTTGTAAAACTACTGTTAGACCTTATTTTCCAAGCAAGATAGTCTACAAGCTGTCCATGAGATACGATATTTGTACCCTGACGATATTGATTCATCATATCTGCCGGAAGATCTGCTGTTTGCAATCCTTTTCTCTCTGCTTGTACTCCAATTATTTTTGTATCATTGTCGATTGATTCTTGAGAATAGTCTCTTACAAGATGGTAAGCACCAGCTATCTTTGCTCCATAAAGATTAGACACATTCTCTGCAGACAATACATTGTTCCAAATAGCGATTTCTGCTATGTTTCCCATAAACTCCCACGATGACAAGGGAATGTCGTTTCCCACAACAATAGATGCAGTTTCTGTACTGTCCATAGCAGTATACGTCCCGGCACCGGTGTTCGTGGATGTCTGTAGATCACCGTCAATATAGATGCTTATTCCACTATTTGCACCTGTTCCACTTCTTCCGTCGTAAGTAAATGTAACATGAGTCCATACGTCTATCTTTGTTGACAATGCATTCGACACCGCTCTTCCGCGGTAGCCACCAGCATCTTGATCATTTAGTATTATCTGTAATGTTCCGTTCGTTAGAATTCTAATAAACCACAGCGAATTATTAGAAGTGTCTCGTGTACCTAACACTGATTGAGTATCTGAGAGTGAGTTTATTTTTATCCACGTAGAGACGCTAAAACTCTCGTCTGCTGTTCCATTACCAAAAACTAGACTAGTACCCGTGGCTCCAAGTTCATCGTCTGCACCATCAAATAGGAATGAATTGTTAGAAATAAATTTAGAAGGACGGTCGCCAGAATCAAGTGTAGGCCTTTGAGAAACAGTAGACTGTGTAAGTTCAATATTATTTCCTGAACTGTCTTCTACTTTCGATGTACTGGCATCATCTTTATTTCCTAAACGCCACCACGCCAAAAGATTTCCCTGATTTACTTCATAGCCTTTTAGCTTTTCTGAGCCTGTGACGAAACTGTTAACTGCGGGATTATTTCCAGAGACAAAATTTTTATTAAGATCATATGATTGATCTATTCTAAAGTTTTGAGATGTTGCATCTGCTACAGGATTTACAAACTTAGATTCTAAAAACTGTCCGTTGGATCTTGCGTATCTATACTTTGGCATTAAAATTTCCTCAAAGTTCCTAGGAATTGTTGCATAAAGATAACAGAGGCTTCTCTTCTATCCAGAACTCCCACGTACATATCGCTATATTTGTAGGTAAACTTTGCTCTCTCTAGAGAATGACTTTCCACAACAAAATTAGTACCCATATAAGTTGATGTACTTGGAATTACCTCTTCTAAGATATCACCAATAGTGCTATCAAACCACTTAAAGAACTCAAAGAATTTAGTTAGGGACATCTGCTCTGTAAGACGATTAAAATAGATGGATCTTAAATTTCTTAGACTTCTGTATTCTTCAGAAAATACAAGTTCTGGATTACCTATGGCACTGTCGATAGCATCGAGGGTCGCAAAGATATTAGTGATATCTTCGTTCAATGCCTGTACAGACGAGACTTCGATTGATAACCTCCTGTCATCTTTCGGCTGTTCATTTTCAGGAATGCTATACATTGGGGCAAATCCAGTTTGGGCATCTAAACCATTTGCTCTAATATTTTCTAATTGCTCAAAACTTCTGATTCTAATCTTATTAGGATCAACAGCCAGCTCAAATCGAGGTGAAAGAATCATATAGTTGTATCTTTCAGGTTTAACTGTTCGCTTACTTGCCTCGAAGCCAGATCCCGAAGCATGCAGATTATTTTGACTAAAGTCAAATATTCTTATCTGTCCTGACGCATTGGAATTTGTTATTGGTTGATCACAAGAGAGATTCATTCTCATTCTTTGAAAAGATCCAGAATTAGCTGTATTAAAATTAAAATTAATCTCTGGATTTTCAACTCCCAAAGACTTAAAGTTTTTAATGTGCATTAGTGTAGCTTTTTCTGGGAGAGCTTTCGAAAAGAACCTTACTCCTGAGCACTTTCCGGAGAAATTAACATAACGCGATTGGTTAGTTGATGTATTATTGAGAAATCCTCCCTCAGAAAGGGTCGAGTCGTATTTTAAGCTCTGGCTTCCAATAACAACAAACGATCCGGAGGCATTGTTTGATCCCGAAACTCTATTCATTACATTATCGCCGTGATCGTCATAAAACGACGATGTTGTATAGTATTCAGCAATTCGATCAGATGAAACACGACCAGCTCTTAGAAAATAGCTTGAAGACACATATGAACCAATTGTATCATTTCTCATTCTACCGTATGATACATGCCATTTATTTCCATCAAATATGTTCACTCCTGTCAAGGATAAGCTTAAAGTAGGTGCTGAAGTACCACTTACCGGGCGTCCATAAAGAGTAATAGATCCAGGCTGATTAGAAGAAGTCAACTCTTTGGTTGCTACAGCATTAAAAATTAACCAGTTGTTTGTAGCTGCGGGGCTTCCGTGTCCTCTAGATCCAGTAGTTTGAATTCTCATTAGACTTTGTGATACAGTATGAGAAGCCCCCTGGAGCTTAAACACCCCTTCTAGTGTCCACGATCCACTAGTAAAAAGACCGTCACCGCTATAGTTGGATTTTCCGGATACAAATGTACCTTTAGCAGTCGGGACACCAGGTTCTACTCTAGCACCAGAGAGATATCTAGATTGTATTAGTGGTCTACTGGAATCTCTTCCGGAGTCGTCTATTGTTCCTGGCAAAGAGTTAGATCCTGAAAAATCTAATAGAGCTGCAATTTCGCTTCTTTTTTCAAACGAATCACTTATTGATTTTGTTCTAGACCCACCATATTCTCTTACTCTAAACGCCCCATCTGGATTGATTCCCATACTCCTGAACAAACATCCCAAAGAATGATGGGTTCCTTTTGATTTGACAACCTCTGGTAGACTTGTTAAAATTCTTCTCCAGATAATGTTTTGGATATCCTGTAGACCCATTACAGAGGCTACATTATCCATCCTTATATTTTGATTATCAACAAGTTGTTCCATTGTCGCATTTGCAAATTGATTTGGTAGATTTAATCCGTAATAGCGTGATAGAAAAGGCAGCAAGTGATTGCTTATTGTATTTTCTGATCTATAGTCAACTGTCAAAAGTCTTCCGAATTCATCTACAAACATTTTGATTTCATCAAATGATTGTGCCCACATGTATAAAAGGGAAGAGATTATTTGAGGAGCACCCATTTGAAGGCCTCCCGGGGCATCAGACGTAAACGTAGGATCATCACCTATATTACCCCATTCAGATTCCATCCCTTGTGCAAAAGATGCATCTTGAAGATAATGATTGGGAATTAACTTGGCAATCATGTTGGGATTATTATAATCATACTGACTAGCTGACATTAAAAGGTCTGCTGCATAACTAGAAACACTATTGAATGCTGGAAAAAGAATGGGTGACATTCTGATATCTTCAGCAGATAATGCTGTTGGTAAAGATCCTGTATTTCGAAGATCCATATTAAAATTCTGTATTGATGAGTGAAGACCGTTACCGCTATAGTCTAATACCAATGAGCTATTTCCTCCATCACTAAAACTTCCTGATGGTTCATTGAATCGATAATACAGTCTTAATTTCTTATTAGTCGAAGAAAATATTTGTTTGTCACCAAAAGTCTTAATCTGTTTCGTTGATCTTTTTTCATGAAAAAATCTTAGTTCATCTAGTGCACCAGAGAGATTTTGAACAGGTTGAAAACTAAGATTACCTGCAGAATGTAATGTTCCGCTTCCAATTGTGATATTATTTAATTGAAAACCATAATCATCAAAAACAGCTGCTTGAGACGAAGTATGAACTTTAATTCCATTATGATACATGAACAGCTTACCTGTGTTGTTCCTATCATAAACAGCCCCGATTTGATGAAATTTTCCTTTTGCTATCTTTACGCTTGAACTTAGCGCTGTGGATCCTGAGCTTAAATAAGCATAAACTGTGACTTCACCCATTGTACTGGATTCGAATTTTGAAGAAGAAACAGCTAAAGTTAATCCCTTGTTGGTTCCAGAGACTCTCTGAAGGATTATCTCATTATCATTGATGCTACCACTGGGTATGAATACATGTGCTTCTGCAGTGAAAGGTAGATAACTAAAATCAACTACAGATTTTCCGGAAGCACCTAATATTCCCGGTGTGGTTGTCCCAGCACCTTGAAAATCTGAAACAGAGAGATAGTTGTTGTGGCTTCTATCAAACTTAAGACATCCTTTATTTTTAGGAAAAGAATCTAGTATGTACTTTTCAAAACCTGTGAGTTCATCAGCATACCCGATATATTCAGACTTATTCCCATCAAATGGGTATTTATTAATAACAGCGTTTAATGCAGTTTGTACTTTGACCTGTGCTGAATTAAAAAACGTGTGATTTTCCCACTTAGACCAGTCAACATTTAATTGCTGTGTGGATTTTAGGGCTGTTCCAGCAGGATCGTATCTAAAACTGCCTGTGTTAATAATGTTAGTATTTTCTTGTTCTTTGTCTTTGTTACCACCCATGGTTACGTTTTTTACAACGAGTGCACCATCAAAAAAATTTCTAATCGTGCTGGGTTTAAAAAGAGCAGTTTTTGTAAAGATGTTTTTATCTCTAGACATATTGAACTATTACCTCACTGAAAACTGTAGGCGCTTATTTGTTATTACATGCCTTTGACCACGGTCTATTACCAAAAAGTCTATCACGTATGCGCCCCCTTGTTGAAAAACATCCATGTGAAGATCAAAAAACATTCCATTTTTGTCTGTTGAAACCCTGGTCGAATTATCAGACTCCCCGAAGTCTATAATCGTTTTTCCATCTCTAGAATCTTTTATCCTATAATAGACTTCATCATAAATGACCGGGGCAATGCTATAAGGAACTCTAGAGGGTTGATTCTGCTCATTTACAACATCTCTTCCAAATAGTCTCATTCTTGGCTCGTCAGAAACATCATACTCATGGTTTAAGTTTGTGATGTCTATTAGTGGTTCTCGTGATAACCAATTACCTCCGACATTGTCCGGCTTTTTAAATGTAACACTTCCAGTATAAAACCCTACATTTCCGTCTAAAGAATACCAGAATTCATCAAATTTAATCGATCCGCTTTTGGTAACATATCCTTCCATGGTATCTTCTGAGTTTAAAGAGCTAGAACCAAACAAATCTATGGCAAAGCCAGCACTATATACTCCTGTTACAAAATTCTTTCCATCAATATCAATTGTACCTGCTGTATATTGTGATGCTGTGGTGATAAAATTATAACTTCCCGATTTTATCTTAACTAGCATACAGTTGTTTCCTGAGATTTGTGATAAGTCACTACCTGAAACAAGATTAGCAGAATTAGATCTAGCAAATGAATTTAGAAAAAGTGATCCCGATAAATCAAAGTAAAAATTTGCGTGATTATCTTGAATACTATCATCAAAAACTACTTCAATTCTGGGCCTCAGATTGAAATTAGTTGACTGCCTAGAAGTAAATCTCTTGACAAATCTAGTCTTGCTATCTTCCTCTTCACTTCCGCTATATGCAATTCTAAAGCCATGATTAATCATCTGGCCGGCTATTGTGGCTGATACTATTTTTGTTACATCAACTGACAGGTTTTCATTTCCTTCCGGAAAGTTTTGAGAACCTCCTATCAGACTTAAACCTGCGCCGTCGCTGAAATTTGCTCTGTCAAATATATCAATTGAAGCAGCGCCTAAGTCTCCTATCGAATTAGCACCAGAGGTATTCCATAAAATGGCAGCTCCTCCATTACTAATTGATGATGTTAAAAAGTTACACGCGTCTAGATCATCAAATCCGGTAATATCTCGGCCGACTCCTTCATCAAATGCCTGCGAAAGAGGAAGAACTGATAGGTTGAAATTTGCAGGTGTTGCTTGTCCTGCTTTTATATCAAAAAGCTTAAGGGTCGCAGTAAAATTAGATAAGTCTAGCTTAGACCCAGTTAGGGCGTGAATCTTTTGATAATCGAATTTCACCAGAAGTCTAGATAACTCATTTTGACTTCCGGAGGCATTTAGTTTTGTTTCATCATACAGTTTGAAAAGATCTAACGTTCCTGCACGGCCGACGTTTGCATCTTCGGCGCGGAAATTCCCGTCAATAATCTTATCTGTAATGTATGTGTCTTTACTAGCAGTACAAAATATCTTCATGTTATTATTCTCACATTGCGGATCCGACAATATCTTCGTCTGGGTATTTTAATTCAAAAATAGAACCCGGTGGACCAAATATCACTCCGTTCTTTGTATTTTTTTCAAAAGGAAACGATGATTTGGAGTAGTTTCTAGTCTCTACAGTTCCTGTTCTAGGGAACACTCTCAAGTCTGTTAGAGCGACTACATAATCAGTGTTTATTATAATGTTTGTTAAGTCATCAATTACTATCGGTTGATCTATTTGAAAATATTTTGTTTGCAAAGCATCAGATAGTCTTTGATTAATGTTTTGCACAACCTGGACCTTATTAACGTTTGGTGCTACCATCACTCCATACTTGACGCCAAAATTCAAAACTTGACAATCTAAAATATCAACAGCGTCTGATATCAGTCTAAATGAGTTCAGATAAATGCTAAGATTCTTTTTTAGAGAATCTGGAGCGACTGTCATTTTTTCTTCTGCATCTAAAGATACAATATACAAGAGAGCAGAAAGTGGATTTACAGGATTGGGTGAGATAGAAGCTCTAAAGACTCTTCCAAAAGTTGAAGGCATTGTGAATATTCTTGCTAATAAATCTTCCCTGGTCACGACCCTGGATTGCATTAGTCTTGCTGATGTCACTAAGGTTCTTAAATCTTCTACTCCTGGAGCATTTGATCCCCCCACAGCCGCGAAGGGATTGTTAACATCAAGTGATGTACGAACAACAACAGCTTCTGATCCCTCTGGTTGATTTCTAAATTCTAATACCAAAGAAGAGATTTCTCTAATGGCACCGACTGCGACGTTATGACCTAGACCTCCACCATGTCTATACCGGACATTAATTGAAACATTTTTAGGAGATATTCCCAGTGTTTGTGTTTTTAAAAGAGAATTGGGATCAATTGCGAATCTGGACATATACTTTCTACCGTAAAGAGATAATGCAAGATCACTCGGATCGGGTATTATATCATCATCTAAAGAATCACCATCCCCTGATCCAAACTGTAATGTTGTTATTCGTGTTGAGGGATTATATCTGGTGATGAATCGTCGAGGAGCCGGTACTATTTCCATATTACTGGGTACTAAATTACCATCTTTTTTATTGACATTTGTTACTGCTTTAAATACTGTATCCTGGCTTAGTGACTCCACTTCATAGTAAATTTCTCCGTCAGAATCAAAAACATCAGATATAGAACTTATGTTTTCTTTTGATAGGGTAATTTCCCTAAATGCTTCATGTGTGTTCGGAATTGTAAATGAATCAGTGGATTCTAGGCCTGAGCTAGCCTCTACTGTCCTTGTTACCTTATAAGAAAGCGGGACACCATCATTCCTAGATTCGTGAATTTCATATGTTGCCAAATAGTTTCCATTGACATCCTCCTCAGCAAAATCCAAGTCTTCTAAAGTTACAAAAGTAACACCGTTGTACGATACAGATTGGGTTCCTTGAATGAGAACTGGGAGAGCTGATGTTTTTGGTCGAAACCCAGATGATACTTTTTCAGCAGGGGCTGTCAAAGTAAACTTCAAGGTTACTAATGACGGAGAGGCACCGTATGCTTTAACACCTGCATTCTTTAAATGAGTTAAAATATTTTGAAGCTCAACGGCTTGCGAAGGGTCGAGCTCCCTAAATTCATGGTCTAAGTAGAAAGAAAGATTGTCACCTACGGATGCAGCCATATCTACCAAGAGACCTCCTAAACTTGCTTCAGAAAAATCTTGAATCCTGTCTGGAAAGTAAACTCTAGCTGTTTCAATTAATTGTGATCTTAGTGACTCAAAATCTCTTGCTAGATAAGATCTATTGATAGATTTTTTAATTTTATTCTTAGTATCTATTGACATGTTAACCTGCAGCTGCTAATATTATTTCTTCTTCCATTTCTTTAGAGGAAGCATCTGGTACCATATATCTAATTTTGATTCCTATATAAGCTAAACCCGTATTCGTAGTAACGGGTGGCTCAAATGTTTCAAACGTAAGAAGCTGTATATACGGCATGTATTTCTCGACCGCGGTCTTAATTCTGATGACTGCTTCAGTATCTACATCCTCAGCGCCTAATTCAAAAATAAGTTCTTCTAGATTAGCCCCAAAATCATATAGCATCAATCTTTCACCATGATTTGTCGAAATTAGATTCCTGAGATTGTCTCCTACTTGGGTCGTTAATTCTTGACTCATTTTGAATATGCCATCATTACCATTACCAAACTTTAAGGGTGTAAGAATTCCTATGGGCTTACTTTCGTTAGGGTCAGAAAATCCAGTTCGATTTGCAGTAGCAGTAATTCCTACAGATGCAAAATCATATTTTTTTCTATCTTGTAATGCCATTCGTCAACTCTCCTTCGTTAACTAACTATTGTAGTCGGGTCAGGTGTTGACGTTTCACATTTAATTAAGGCGTTCCTGCGCCACCGGGTCCGCCGGTGCCAGGAGGGACTTCCTTCTGTAAAAGGCCAACAATCCCCTCAACAAACTTGTGGACAGCGTCCGCTGCTCCATGACCAGCCTGCTCCGCTGATTTAGCACTTTTAAAAGCACTAGCGATCTCACTTCTCATGGCTGCTTGTAACTGATTATATTCACCTTGTTGGTCAACTCTTATTTCAAATTTTTCCTGAGTTTGTGTTCCGGCTCCAGGTGATCCGGGTGTTCCTGCTGGCATTTTTACTCTCCAAATATCCTTTCTGATTTAATGGATTCCATTGCATCCTTAGTACTCTTAAATTCTTCGATTGCTGATTTATCTGAAGCATGACTATATGACATTCCCGATGGCGACATTCCTCCTGCAAAAGCGCCGGCGACTGCACCTCCTAATGCGGAGTTTGGGGAACCCCATCCTGGAGTGCTTCCACCGACAGATACCCCTGGACCAGAGCCGGCTGAGGCCATAGTATTAATCTTGGTGCCATTGTCATTAATTTCTGCCTGTGCATTGTCAAATGCTGTGTTGACAGCATCAATCAGACCATCAGCCCATTTTTCAAAATCGGACATTCTCAAATAAGGCTCAGATCCTTTTTCTCCAGATCCGTCCTCTTTTCCCTTGTCGTCTGAAGTCCTTCCGATGTATATTACTTTGCCGCTTATTTGAATAGTTCCGTCAGGCAAAATGTATATAGACGCAGCGTCATCATCTAACTTGCCCTCTTTAATCAGTCTGATGCTTCCGTTTATTTCTTTTTTTGGTGCATTATCGCCGGTCATTTCAGAATTCTTTTGACTATCTAGACCAGTTTTTCTTGCAATAATTCTTACTTCGTCAGCCTTTAGAACAGTAGCAGCGGTATCTTTGATTGATTTTGGTTCAGCCTTAAAGGGTTGTGGAATGTTGTTCGGAACTATGTTAAATTCCTCATCCGGGCTGGAATTCATTGTAAGATATAATCTAGATGAATCATTAACAAAATCCGGGTCGCCTTCGCATGCATCTGTCTTTGTATTGCTCTTTTCTTTAGAGTCTTCTGCCACCGCGATTGTTAAATTTTTATCTGTTTCGTGGCCTTCTTTTCTACCCTCTGTTGGTTTCGTAGAACCTGGCTCATTTTTAATAACTCTCGGCTCTGTTCTTGTGGGGTCTTTTTCTTCTAGGGCTTTAAGCTCACCAAATAATCGGCCCCGGCCGACGACGATGTCAATACTACCTTTTCCTTGCTTTAATTTTTCTGGCATTGCAGCGTTAGACTTTTTTCTATCTATCTCTTCGCCAGCGGTATAACCGCGGTCTGTTCCCAATACTATAGTTGAGTTATGAGACCCCTGAAGAACTAGGTCTCCAGGGCGCTTAGTATATCTGGGAACTGGCTCTATTAGAAATTGCTTTTCTTCAATACTTCCCGTGTATATATTTTCATATTCAGGACCCGGGGTAATTGTCCACAAATCTGAATCATCCATGGATTTTTGAACGCCGTTGTGAAAAGTGGGATAGATTGATAGTGCCTCTTCTGTCTCGTCTTCTTTTATTTCTACATTTAGTTCTTTGCTGGTTGGGCCATATCTTCTATCTCCGTGTGTATAATTTGGATCTTCAACAAAAATCGGTTCATGAATTCGACTCATCCAAAATCCTCTACCTAGTGAATTCGTTGGATTTTCCCGCATGATCCATACTTGTTCTCCTACTTTTAGAGGCAGACATAAATGAGAAGAAAAGAATGGAAAGCAGACAGTTTTTGTCTGATTTGACCTACCCGTTCCGTTTGAAATATATTTCACTATTATAGAGTTTCTAGGAGCAATAAAAAAGTCGTCCGGGTTTGTCAACTCTTCAAGAATCTGATTTATTTCCGCTTCGTTCTCCTCATCTATAGATGAAAGATCATCCAGCGTTTTATAGACAACCCCTCGCAAAAATGTTTGATTCGGGGATGCACCCTCTAATTTCTGTAGATCTTCTGAGGCATTCGTAAGGCCGTCGCCTCCCAGACTTAATTTTCTAATCAGGTCCATCTTATCCCTCTATCTTAGAAAAAAGATCGTCAGGATCAACTTTAGATTCTTCTTTTTCTGCCTTAGAAATTAGCTCTGCCAGATGAATTATTTGATCATTTGATTTACACATTCTTTCTAGATACTTTGACATGATGGTTCCCATAGTAGTATGATCTGATGTGCCTCCACTCATAGATTTGAATGCTTCAGTGAATAATATGGAAGCTCTTTCTCTATCAGAGACAGCATTTTCGTATACTTCTTTCCACAATGCTTTTTTCTTATCTTCAGTTGTGGATAAATTGTCTAAAAGATCAGAAAATTCCTTTAATTTCTCTTCTAATTTTTTGTTTTTATCAACTAGATTATCCATCTTTTTCATATCAACCCCCTTCTAGAAAAATATGTCGTAATTATCAGATCCGCCGGACATCTCTCTATATCGTCGTCTTATAACAGAAAGAGACTTTGACATTATTTTCTTATCTAGACCAGATATCTCTCTGATGTATATTAGTACTGCTCTTTTGTTCAAAAGCTCTAGATCATCAATATTAGCAAAAAGAGTTTCTATGGCCTGAAGACAGATTAACTCATTTTCATTGGTTAGCTTTACTCTCATATCTTCTAGAAGCTTAAGAATTTGTGACCTTTGCGCTCTTTTTATTAAAGTCTCATCAGGGGGAGGTATAACATCATGATTTTCAAATAGAGCCTTTTGGCCTGAACTCATTCCATATGGATCATCAATGCTGACATGTCTGCTTTTTCTTTTTTTGTGCTGCCTACAATTGATAATCAACCAATTTTTAGCAACTACGTTAAAATAAGAGAATGCCTTGGTCCCTCTAGCTTCATCCCACTTATGTATTGACTCATAAAGAAAAGAAATACAGTCCGCTTTCAACTCATCAAACAGAGCATAAGGTGAATTAAAACCATAAACAAAAATTAAATTTTCTGACAGCTTGGAAAACGCCGGAAGTATATCTTTTTCATACAGAACAAGTTTATCTTTAGCAGATTCCATGTCTTGATAACGGACTATAGCAGCCTGCGTATCCATGTTAAAATACATGTTTCTTGGCTTACCTGGATTTCTCCTTATCTTTCGCTTCTTACCCTTCAATTTGTTTTCCCTCTTCACTTTCTTCTTCAAATGGTTCAAAATCTTTATAAAGAGTAGTAGCAATGTTGTTCAAAGAAGAACGCGTTTCTCTTATGTCGTTCAATACCTGCCTTACTTCTTGACTATCATAAAAAAGAGGCCGTTCCAATATTTCGGATATCGAGTCGTATTTTTTGTCAATCATGTCTAAAGATTCTTCAATTGCATCTTCAATTTTTAGAATTATTAATCCAAACTTAATACAGTAAAATAAGGATACACCTAAAAGAAGAGTTAGAATCACAACAAGATAGATCAATCCAGTACCTCTGATAGTACTTTGTCGTACTCGCGAAATATTTCACTTATTGAGTATTTCTCTTGTAGCTTCTGTGAGAGATCATTTGCCCATCGGGTGGGAATTTCACTACTTTTATAAAACTTTCGCATTGTTTTCTTAACAGAATCTTCTTTTGGTGACGCCCATTGGGCCCCCTCCATGAAAATATTTCCATCTATTCGTGTGGAGTCGACCTTTGTTAAATCATACTCAAACTTTAACCATCGTCCCTCATTAAGAAATTCTGTATGGGCTGACCAGTTTGTTGCCATCACCGGGAGACCTGCAACTGAAGCTTCTAGAAGCGGCAAACCAAAACCTTCCCCTCTTGTGGCAGAAATTAAAGCTTTGACATTTTTATCCCGATACAGACTATTCATTTCTTTTCTCGTCATATTTCCATGCAAAAGATAGATTTTTGGATTTCCAGAATGACCTATCTGCTTTAAAATATTTTCTAACAGGGCTTTTGTATTATTTCTATCAATTGCTGTTTCTCTTCCTCTATTTGTCTTTATAATCAGACCTACGTTTGTATCCTTTTTAAACTCTTCGACAAACCATTTTATCAAATAGAATAAATTCTTTCTGTCTGTCTCTGGTGTGTGTCCTGTCAAGACACCGACTGTCAAAAAATTAAAATCAGATGTTAGTTCTAATCCTAGATCAACAGGATCAGAAATAAGTTCAGAAAAATATGACTCTGGTACCACATGAATTGGTGTGCTAGAAGATGCTCCGCTCTCTAATGACTTTTTTGTATGTTGAGACGGAACTATCACCTTATCCATCTTGTTACAGTGGACGGCCGGCCAAAGAGGATTAGCTTTATCAGTTTCCACTCCAGCTGTCACACCAACATTATAATGTGCAGCTGATGTATCCCATTCATTTGGAAGAATTACTTGAAATGATACATCAAATTTTTGGTCTTGATCTTTCGCTGACCTTCTTATAACTTCACCTACAAGACCCCCACAGTCTTCCCAATTAGTATACCAAGGAGTTACCCCCCATGGAACACACTGAGTTACTATATTAATGTTCGGCTTAGTAAGAAGATACTGAAATAGCTGTCTGGCATGGACTCCATAACCAGATTTTGTTAATAGTGGCGCTCGTACAACAACGTTCTTCATTCTCCTGATACCTCCTGAAGTTTCCACTGAGGTGGCTTATTATTCTTCCACACTTCAACTAGCTCTAGAAGAGAATCATGCCACTTATCAATTGTACCTTGTAGACCGAATTCACTTAAAACATACGATCTAGACTTGAGGCCCAATGTTTTTCTTTCTTCTGGAGACATATCGTATAACTTCATTATTGCGGCCGACGCTGCTTCATGTGAACAATAATCCTCATAAATGTATGGTACACCCTGAGAGCCTACTAGTGATTGAAACTCAACATCTAGAGCTACGCCATTCTCAGATCCATCTCGGTAGTCAACGACTTGTCTTGTCAGACCACCTGTCTTCAAAGCTATTATAGGATTTCCACATTGCATAGATTCTAGAGTTGCTAGACCGAATCCTTCTGCATAAGCTATGTTAATACATGCATCTGAAATGTTGTGAAGAATATTCATTTGTTCAAATTCAACTCTCTGATTAGAGAAAACAACATTATCCATTATCCCTATATCCCGCGCTGTAGCCAGAAGATTAGGACCCTCAGGATCTGTTGGTTCAGTATGCATCAGTAGAGTAGCTTTTCTATGACCATACTTTTCTTCCATTTCATCTAGAAATTTAGAGAAACTCCACAAAACATCATTGGGTCTCTTTCTTCTAGCATTTCTATTAACCCAAAATAGAACAAAGTGATCTTTTCTTTCTGGTCCTATTAAAGCTGTCTTGTGATTTGATATCTCATGATCAGGTAAGGGAAAAAATAATTCTTGCGGCAATGAGTGAGGTATGAAGTTTGTTTTTTCCGGAAACCACTTTGACACCATTTCATATGTCAAGTGTGAATGACAATTTATAAGATCTGTTCCTTCATAAAACGGCTTATTGAAAACCGGTGCAGGATAGTTGTCCCATACATGCCAATAAGCTATAGGGCATACATCATGAATTTCGTCTTCCATCTCCCACAGCCACACAAAAAATCTAGGATCTGTGAAGAGGAGAATAACATCAGGCTTTTCAGTTACCAAAGTCTGTAGAATCATGTCTCTATTACCAAAACCGTCTATGGGCTTGATAATAAAATCTTCGTTCACCTGTATTGTATCGTAATTTTGATGCTTAATAGCGGCCCCAAACTGTCTGACAGTCCAACAACCTTTTTCTACTAAACCTTCCATTAAAAATCTGCTTTGGCAGCCTACACCTGAAGTGCTTAGGGCATGATCAGACAAAAGCAGAATTTTATATTTTTCTTTCATAAAGCAATCCTATTCTTGTTAGGGAATCAGTAAATTAAGTGCAGTGAGGTGTATTTTTAAAGTCGCAAAACATACACGAATCTCTATTTTTCATGAAGAACTTTTTTTGTACTGTCCCTATCATGTTTCTAACCATTTTTCTAGACTTTTCAATGGCTTTAGGACCTGATGATATTTTAAAAAGTTCACACATATTTCCGGGTTTACCTCCCCTCTTAAGGAGGATAAATCCACATGCCACATCTTTCAGGGGAATTTTGTTTTTAGTTGCCCAAAAATGCTTATAAAGTATAATCTGGGCTTGGGTTAGGAAATCTTGCTTTTTTCTCCTGTCCCATCCATATGACTTCGCTGTTTTCCAGTCAAGGATCCAATATTTCCAAGTACCGTTTTTTCTAGGAGTTTTAATGATGACATCAATAAATCCTTTAAATTTTATTTCCTTGGACTCGATATTCTCGTAAAGCTCTTCTTCAGCAGATACTGGTTCCCACCCGGGGAATGTCTCATCTAAAAACTTGGGAACATCGTCCCACATATTAGATGCCCAATTACACCATTCTTCGACCGGATGATATTTGTACCACCCAGGCTGTTGCTTGACCCATGTGGGATCATCAAATCCATTTTTTTCCCATGCATCTCTAATATTTTCTAAAAGTTTTTCCTTGGGAATTGTTTTTGTGTTAAGATAGCTCTCACAACCTTCATGGACTTGTGTTCCAAAATCCAAATATGGGGATGGCTTAAAAACATCAATTTTTTCTATATGCAAAAGTTTGTGTCTATATGAACACTCTTTCCAACATCTAACTTCTGAATATGAAACGTGGGGCTTATTTGTAGGGAATATATTACTCATAGTAAATTATAGAAGCTCTCTTTTGATTATTCAACATCGTTATTATTTTTAAAGTTCAATCTTTCTTCATAGATTGCTTCTTTTAACAGTGTTGTGGAGAAATCATGATCTCGTTCATGATAGTAAATGGGTTTTTTTAATTCAGAGCCGGTAAATTTTTCTCTACCTTTATAATCCGTACCCAGTATTCTAACATCGTGTGGTGTGGATTTTAGTAGGTTTAAAAGTTCGCTCTCAGTATTGTAAGTTATAATCTCATCAATATATTTTATCGAAGCCAAAATCTCAATTCGACTTTTAAGTGTTTGAACTGGCTTACACTTATCCGGGCGGTCTAAGGTAGGGTCACCCTGCAAGGCTATTACTAAAATCTTGCATTGTTTTTTCCCGTCTTGGAACATTCTAATGTAGCCTGGGTGTATTACATCAAATGAACCACAAATAATTCCCTTATCGTACTTTTTGAATTCTTGACTAGTCACCTTTAATAATCCTGTGGCTATCACTATCAAAGTGTTGTGTAGAAAACTCAAATAGTTCTGTATCTTTTAAGGCTATCATCTGGTGTCTCAATCCTCGATACACATGAAAGTTGTCGCCGGCTAAGAGTATTATCTCTTCCGCTTTGTCTAGGTCGTCGCCTTCAGAAAATTTTACTAAAATTTCTCCTGACTGAACGTAGAAAACTTCATCCTTTAACTTGTGATAGTGCCAAGAACATCTTTTCCCCTTGACAAAGTACAAAAGTTTACCACAATATTCTTCATTATTGACGATCCACTTTTCGAAACCCCAACCCTTAGGTACGAAATTAATTTCTAGTTCTGTTTTTGAAAGAACACTACTCATAATGTTACTCTTCGGTTTTTTCTGAAACTGCGCCCTTGATTTTTGACCAGTCAATGTCTGATCTCACAATCTTGTTTCGCTCCCAAACAGACTTCATTACCATAGGCTCTACGCCATTTTCTTCGAAATAACCGATGAAAGCATTGATATCCTTGGGAAAACACTTCCCTCCGAACCCTCTATCTCCATCATGGCCTGGTACATCTATATGAGAATTACCAATTCTTCCATCTGTGATAAACCCTTCCATTATATTGTCCCAATCTAAATTAGATTTTTCAGCCATGAGATACATTTCATTCATATAAGAAATCTTTGTTGCGAAAAAACAGTTACACATGTATTTAATAAACTCTGCAGATCGTGAATCTGTCAAAACAATCTTTGTATAAGGAAATCTATCTCTATAGAGCTCCTCTACTTTCTTAATATCTTGTGGATCACCTCCCAGTACTATTCTGGAAGCATTTATAAAATCTAGGTTGGCAGCTCTTTCAGTCAAAAACTCAGGATTAAAAACGATCTTCATTTTTGGATAGAGAGATTTGTATCTACTAGTGGTACCGGGAACAACAGTAGATTTTATGATAAAAATGGTTTCCCTGTTCTTTGATACATTATTAATATCTTCAAATACAGAATCCATTATTCTTAGATCAATTGACCCTCCATCAACTGTTTGCATTGGAGTTGGAACTCCCACAAAGACAAAATCCGACTCATTTACAGTTTCATCTAAAGAATGCATTGAATTTTTTGGATCTTTGTCGTAGACTCTTACATTAGAATGAAGACCAAAACCGGCTGCAATAGCAGATCCCACAAAACCTTTTCCAATCAAACCTATATTTTTCATGTTTTATCTCTCTTTGACAAGTACATCATTTACTCCTTCAAGTTCATTATATAGCTAGCTACCTCTTCTGGCTCAGGATCTTTTCCTGGGACCATGGACGTGCTCACATGAAATGGATTCCACATGTACGTGTATCTAGGTAAATTTTTATTGGGATTATCTGTCCACCATACTTGGGGACACCCTGAAAGGGCTGCTAGATGAAGAGGTCCGGAAGATGGTCCTACTATACATTTGGCATGCCTCATCAAGGCTGTTACTTTCTCTAGACTTACATCTCGATAATCTACTGTATTGGGAACTTCAAAAGAATCATGACTGGTTCCAATACATCCTATTTTTATGTCCGGCCCTAGCATACTTTCCAATTTTTTCCATTTGTCTAGGTTCCAATTTTCATGTTTTCTTACTTTTCTATCTCTAGCATGAAATAACACATCCACCCTCTCATCAGATGGCTCTAGAGATCCTCTGTATAGTCTGTAGTTAGGTTTTATGACTCCTATGTGTGGAATATCAATTGAGGCATGAGGATGATCATAGGGTGGGTTTCCGATCTTTCTGGGTGGCATCCATGTCCAGGCGTAAGAAGAAACAAATTCGACACTAGAAACTTCTGCTAATTGCTTTAAAGCAAACTGTGGTTCTTCTGTTTGAACTGCACTATTAAGAAAAGATTCAGATATACCTTCTGGATCAGGATCCAACGCAAAAAAGGCATTACAAAAATCTGAATAGAGATAGTCATTTCCGGATCGGCTTATAACGATGCAAAAATCGTACATACTAGAAGCAGATCTACAGTAAGCTTGCCATGAAAATAGCTCCCATCCAAACTCTCCCACCCATGGGCCGCATATTATTCCTCTTTTATTCATTTCTCTCTTTTACCACTTGATCTAGTACGCCTTTGACGTAATTTCCATAAAATTCTAAACTATAGTTTTTCTTGATAAATTCTGAAGGGCGTCCAACATTGTCATCATGAGCAGCCAATAATCTTTTAATCCCATCGTAATAATGAACATGGGCATCTTCTTTCCATTCTATCCATTTTTCATTTGACATAGTTTGAGCATCGACCCAATAAGATTCATCAAATGTATCGGTAAGATTATATCGTGTTCCCACAATTGGGCAATCCAGATATTGACACTCCAATTGGGCTGCTGAACAATAATCTTCAATACTCAACCATGCTACTACTCGAGATCTTTTTACTGCATTGAAATATTCTTCTCTAGTATGATCTCCGTAAACTATAACTTCGTAGTTTACGTCTTCGTCTTTTTCCAAAAGATCTGTTAGACTATCATGTAACTGTTGATAGTTCTTGTCAATTCGTCTTTTCTTAGAATAGATTAAAACATCATTTTTCTTTTCTATGTCTGTATCTTTGTTTTCTTTTTCAAATTCTGACAGATCCATGCAATACCTCAGTACTACGTTTTTCTTTGACTTTTTATAAAACTGTAGAACTCTCTCAAGATAATATTCTGAATTGTTGCAATAGACATCTGCATCAATGAATTGTGTAAATCCCATTTCCCATTCAGAAGTTATTCCTTTTTCGGCTTGACTTAGTAAGATATTGGGACCAAACCAGTAAATTGCATCTGGGTATTTTCTTTTTAAAAAGCCATAGAGTCCTGGATCAAAATCGACATAAAACCAAAAGACGTTAAAGTTTTGCAAAGTGTCGGGATGATCAATTATGTTTTGATTGATTTCTAATATTTCTATATTTTCATTTTGCAAGAGTGCCTTTTTATGATTTTGATAAGACACTGCCGGGCCTCTATTAAAATCGGGCCAAGAACACATTAGAATTTTATGCTTTAAAGTCATTGTAGAAATAATATCCGATAGTGATCAGTTGTTTTATTGATTGCTTTCTTTTCGCGCCAACGAAAGATCCGTCTCATACATCATTTTAGCTAAATCTTTCATTTTTACTTTAGGTTGCCAGCCTAATTTTTCTTTTGCTTTCTTTGGATCACCCAACAAAAGTGGTACTTCATGGGGACGAAAAAGACGTGGATCTTGTTCAACATATTGATCTATATCCAATCCGGCTGCGGAAAAAACCTCTTCTAGGAATTCCTTAACAGTATGAGTCTCACCTGTGGCTATAACATAATCATCTGGCTTGTCCTGCTGTAGCATTAACCACATCGCCTCAACATAGTCCCCGGCATAACCCCAGTCTCTTTTAGCATCTAGATTCCCTAGATAGAGCTTATCCTGAAGTCCTAACTTGATTCTCGCCGCGGCTCTAGTAATTTTTCTAGTGACAAAAGTTTCTCCTCTTCGAGGAGACTCATGATTAAAAAGAATTCCGCTGCATGCAAAAATACCATATGATTTCCTGTAATTTCTTACTAAGTTGTGAGCATACACTTTAGCACATGCATAGGGTGACGCCGGCATTAAAGCTGTATTTTCATTTTGCGGAACTAGTGGATTATCTCCAAACATTTCTGATGAACTAGCTTGATAATATTTTGCATCAGGCACTATCAATCTTACAGCTTCCAAGAGTCGTAAAGAACCTAATCCTACTACTTCTAGTGTCTCCTCGGGTAAATCAAATGAAACCCTTACATGAGACTGTGCAGCTAAATGATAAACTTCGTCCGGCTTGTGCTCTAGCAATATCTTATAAAGACCGCCGGTATCTATCATATTTCCGTATACCATTACAAAATCTTTATTGTCTAAAAGATGATCAACTCTATCTGTGCAAATTAGGGAGGTTCTTCTTTTGATTCCTACGACTTTATACCCTTTATTGAGTAAAAAATCTGCCAGGTATGAACCATCTTGTCCGGTCACTCCTGTTATCAAGGCACATTTTTTCATTGTTTGACTACCTCTTCAATAGGGTGGAAAAATTTTCCGCCCTTTCTTCCATACCAAACCACTTCACGAGAAAATATTTTCTTGTTATCATAATTCTTCTCTGGCTTGGTCTTGAGTTGACATGGTGTATTTTCTAGTATAGAAACCATTCCTGCTCTAGAGTCTTCAAAGAATTGATGTACATTATACTCAAAATTTTCAATTTTTTCATTTTGATTTTTAAAGGTGACTACTCTAAGTTTTTGATACTTGATCAAGTCTTTCAAAAGTTCCTTATTTTCTTTTCCTACAAGAGGCAGCAAAATACGATTTGCTTCCTTATAAAAGCTATCAAGCTTATTAGATATTCTTAAGAAAGTTGCTTCTTCTGGCGGCCACACTATTTTTTCAAACCCCTTGACAGTCTGGCCAAAGCTTTTACCGCTCATTACACTATCTAAAACTTCGTCGACAAGCTTAAGCTCTTTTCCTATAATGCTTTCTGGATTATTCTTCCCATATTCTAGAATAGTTCGATAGAAATCAGAGTACTTAATACCAGCGTGTAATCTAAGAGAAATAGAGACTGATTGTAAAAGACCTAACAAGTGCATGCTTTGAATTATCCAAGCGTATTTAAAAGTCTCTCTATACTTTTCTCTGGACATCGTCGAGGTGCCCACCACAATAGTTTCTTTTTCTTCAACTTCATCTGATTCCGTCACATCTGAGTGGGCTTGGAATATAGGAATCTCTACCATATCCAACATATGTGTTTTTTGATAGGCTTCGCCTCCCATTTCTGCATTTGGCATGATAGAACAATTATAAATCACAATCCCAGAGTGCTGTGAGCTATCTAGTAAAGAATCTATTCCTTCCACAAATGACTCATAAGATTCACCGGGTAGTGGTAAGATTAACTCTGTATATGTCACAAGTCCTGCCTCAACATACTTTTTTTGCAGATCTTTGAAGAATAACATTTTTATATTTCTTCTTTGAATTTTGGTTAATGTATCTACATTTAAAGATTGCATGCTGATTGACACGCCCTTGTTCATTCCGGCGTCTGCAAATATTTTGGCTAACTCAAAAACTGTATCTGTAGAGTTCTTGGTGAAGCAAACTCTAAATTGATTTGGATAACCTTTTTTCTTTTTGTTTTCTGCTAACCTTAAAGAAAAAGCTTTGTCCCTTTTTTTGAATATTCCATAGTTGGCATCCGCGCCGAAAACCAAATCGACCTTTTTTTCAGTAAAGTAGTCTATCTCTTTCATTAGTCGATCTTCGCTAAATTTTCTAACTTTTGTAGCAATTGCTGATCCCCAATCACAAAACGAACACTTAAAAGGACAGCCTCTATTAGTCTCCCAAGTAACCATCCATGAATAGTCACTATCCTCAAATAGCTTATCAAAAACTCCTGTGAGATATGGAGACGGGATTGTCTCAAGATTTACAATTCTTTCTCTAGGTAGTCCTGTGAATAGTTTATTTTCTTTTCTATCGTAATAATGGGAACCCCCTATTCCTTTGAGATCATTTTTGTTTTTGTCTGTATATGCTTTTAAAATTTCAGCAAAAGTTGCCTCGCCCTCGCCAATTACAGCAATATCAATAAAGCCATACTCTTCAAAAAATCCATCGATTTTTCCTGGGACTTGAGGACCACCAAAAATAATCAAACAATCTGGATTATTTTTTCTAACCATTTTAGCTAGTTCTAAACTTAGAGACCAGTTCCAAACATAACACGAAACACCCAAAACATCCACATTACCTATTTGACTTACCATTTTAGAGAGTTTTTCTCTGATAAATACGAAGTCTTTGAATGAATAATTGCTCGAGATCTCTCTGCTTTTTTCTGCAAATGATTGAAGAATTCCTGCACTATATGGGAGGTAAACTTGAGATCCATATTTGTTATTTAATTGTACTAATTGAACAGATATTTTTTCTTCTATGTGTTTCATCATTTCTAACAATTCTCCAAAATAATATCGCAAATCATCTGTATGTCTTCATCTTTTAGTTTATCGTGAACGGGAACGTACATGCCGTTGTGGTGAACTAAAGATGCGTTTCTTAGTATTACATCCTTTTTCCAAAATGGATGAAGATGAATACTTCCACATATTAGTGGTCGGCACTCTATATCTCTGTCTGTTAAAGCTTTCGCGATTTTGTTTCTCTGAGAAGACATTAGTCCAAATGACAATGGTGACACTTTAGAATTAATGGGATTTTGTGTTTGAACTTTATTTCCCAGTAAATCTTTATACATCTTCCAAATAGTAGATCTCCTTTCTACCTTTTCATTCAATCTCTCTAATTGACTCAATCCCAAAAACGCATTAAGGTCAGTTGATCTTACATTAAATCCTGGAACTAGAAAGAAATACAAGGAGTCAAATTCTCCAATATTGTGTTCCCGAATGAGCTGATTTTGTCTATCTTTAGATAAATCCCTTATCCACCCGTGAGATCTTAGCATTAGAGAGATTTCATAAAATTTGTCTGTATTGAAGCAAACCATCCCTCCTTCAATTGTTGACATATGATGACCATAATAGAATGAGAATGTTGACATATCACCAAATGTTCCCACTTTTTTTCCATCATATAAAGAGCCGTGAGATTCACAGCAGTCTTCTAACAAGATAATATCATTTTCTTTGCACAGCTTAACAATTTCATTCATCTTATTTGGACAGCCCAGAACATGAACTAATATAATTGCAGCTGGATTATGCTTGTCTATAAGCTGTGTTAAGTGATCTAAATTTAAACCTAAAGTATCTGGATCTGAATCGCATAATTCTACATTAAATCCTAGCTGCATAAAAGGAGCAACGGTAGTGCCCCAAGATACAGCTGGTGCTATAACTTTGTTATTTTTTAGATTCTTCGTATACTTTAGTGCGGCTGCCATTATTAAATTTGCAGACGATCCTGAATTGACAAAGAGGGAATTTTTACAATTATTCCAATTCGACCACTCACTTTCAAACTCTAGAGTTTTTGCTCCCTTTGTAAGTCTGGGATTTGTGAGTAGCCACTTAGATAGCTCCTCTATTTCCTCTTTGCTAATTGTGTCTTCTACTAAGTGAATACCACTCATATGTTTTTTTGACTCCCACACCAAAAGATGTAAATCTATAGTTCTTTCCCAAAAGTTTTTTAACTTTAAAGTTAGAGCCATCTTTTCTAAACTGTCCGTCTAATCTATTATTGAATCTAAAGTTAACATGTTCATTGATAGATTTTGATAACATATTGCATGACTCTAGAATGCTTAAGTTTTCATCCGGAGCGACAATAATTGGAACATCAGTATTGTGATGTGCTAATAACTTTGGAATAATGACAGCCATATCTTCAACAAAAAGATGCTGTCTTTTTGGCATTCCAGTTCCCCACATTTCAACTTCATTTGTTTGTCTATCTCTCTCATATATTTTTCTTACTAATGCAGCAACAAAATGAGATGTTTCTAAATCAAAATTATCTTCCGGCCCGTACAAGTTTGATGGGCAAAATGTACTATAATTTCTATTATATTGGTTTCTATAGGCACATGTTTGAACATGAAGTGCTCTCTTTGCATAACCATATGAAAAATTAGTAATTGGTGGGGGTCCATTAAAAAATAAGTTCTCATCGAAAGGATAAGATTCAATCTTATCTGGAAAAGCACATGTGCTTAGTGATGATATGACTCTTTCAACATTACATAGATGAGCCGCTCTTATAACATTTGTATTCATCATTATGTTTTTATCAAAGAAAACAGCTTGATTTTCCTGATTGGCTTTGATTCCACCCACACAAGCTGCTAAATGAACTATTGCATCAGGTTTGACAAAAGAAAAAAACTTAAATGTTTCTTCAAAGCTAGTTAGATCACAAACTTCGGAGTTGGCATATATCCAATCAGGTTGAATTTTTTGAAGATGCTTTCCTAAAAATCCGGTTCCACCTGTGACTAAAACTTTTTTATACTTGTCTAGACTCACTTTGCCTTCTCACTGTTGGTCTAAAGACTTCATACAATCAATAATATTCTTAGACCAAGCATCCCTACTGTACTGTTGTACTTCTTCTCTAGCAGAGATTCCTATCTTTTCTCTTTCGTCTGAGTGCTTTAGATAAAAATCAATCTTATTTCGAAGGTCATCTACGTTCTTAAAGATTACAAGATGTTTATTGTCCTGAAAAAGTTCTGATCTTCCTACCCAGTCATCACTTAAAAGGAATCCTCCGGCAGCCATGATCTTGTAGACTCGATCTGACGCTCCCTCTTCTGTACAAAAATTAAGATTAATTTTACTTCTACTTACTATTTCAGAATGAGATTTTCCAAAAGCATTAGTGAATACTGAGACCGGCTTATCCAGACGACTTAATTTTTCTTCTCTATCTCCGTACATACTTCCAATAAAAGATACATCAATATCTTTGGATAGATCTCTCGGTATTTCTAAATCAGCATCAAATCCATCAGGGACTCTAAAACTGTTCTTATTAAATTTCAATGCATGATCTTTGACGTTCTCTTTGTCACAGCAAAAAAAGTCAGATATTACAGTCATGTCCACAAACTCTTGTCTATCCGTATATGCCCATAGAGAATCTGGAAACCAGTAACAAACTTTAGTTGCTTTCTTGCATTCTAAAAAAACATTAAGCGAGATATCAGAAGCTTTTGCAAGTATCATCAAATCAGGTTCTAGATTTTTACATGTCTGAATCAGCTCTTTATCTCTAGACTCATGACTTCCTAAACTAGCTTTCCTAACTCTATAGTTGTAGCATATTACTTCATGACCTAGCTTTGCTAGGCCTCTTGCTTGTGAAGTATTGGACGATATTCCTTCATTGTCAAATACGGCTACAAATAAAATTTTCATTAGTCGTTTTTACTTGATAAAATAGAGGAAAAGTATCTATAGCAAGAGTTGATACCTTTTTCAAAAGTATATTGTGGTGAATACCCAGACATCGTCTTAACTTTTGTTATGTTAGGACAACGGCGTCGAGGCTCCTGATTTGGGTATTCATCTGGATACGGCATTAACACCGGTTTTGAATTTTCCGGATTTATAATTCCATATGCTTTTTTTGCAATATGAAGAGCTGAAAGCTCTTCGTCATCGGATCCCACATTATAAATTTCTCCATACTTTTCTGAAAGTAAGATTTGAAAAATATAGACCAATGCGTCTGCTACATAACAGTACGTTCTTGTTTGTTCTCCATTGCCATATACAGAAAAGTCTCTACCTTCGATCATGGACTTACAAATATTTGGGACTATTCTACCGTCATTAATATCCATTAGAGGACCATATACGTTAAAGGGTCTTAAGACATTTACTGGGGCAGAATAACAATCATGATACACATAGCTTAAAGTCTCCAAAACATTCTTTCCAATATCATAACAGCTTCTATTGCCGAATGTTGTTACAGTCCCTATGTAATCTTCAGTCGTAGGTATTTTATCAGCTGATGGTGTCCCATAAACTTCGCTTGAAGAAAACATAATGATAGACTTGGTTTTTCTTAACATACCAATGTCGAATACGTTCTTGGTTCCGATATAAGAAACATCTAAAGTTTTCAAAGGTGACTTTAAATACTTTTTGGGAGACGCGATCCCCGCGCAATTAATAATATAGTGAAGCTGTCCTTCAGGAACCACACTATCCAGAGGAGAGCATATGTCATGATCTAGATAATCTACCTCTATAACTTCTATCCTATCACTTGATGAAAATTTTGTAGTATTTAAGTGGTTTAGAAATTGAACAATTGTTCTTCCCAAAAACCCTTGCGATCCTGTTATTAAAACACGTGTTCCTTTAAGAAGATCTATTTTTGATTTTAAGCTATTGAAAATATGTTCACTGTCTTCATTCAAGATAACTTGTGCATTTTCATTCATATTCTATTCCCCTTTATTTCCGTACAAGATTTTATAGTCTAAATGTGCCTGCTCTAATTTATTGGTGGCACCGCAATCTTTATCAAAAACGCCGCCGCCGGCATAATGAATAATTTGAGACTCAAATCTATTTGGGCTTCCATTCCACTCTTCAGAAAACATGGTCATATGATTTAGTTGATAGGGGAGAGGAAACACCTTATGCCCCTGTCTTTTAATCTGGTAACCTATGTGAACATCGTCTGTTCCCCAGTCGGTGAAGTATTGTCCATCGATCTTTTGAAAGATATCCCGATGGCACTTAGAAGTTACAAAAACTCCTGTATTAATATACCCTTCTTCCCATCCGATCCATCCAAATTGTTTTTGGGCATTAACCATACATTGTTGACGATACACCTTTCTAGTTCCCTTGTCTTCGTAGACAGTACCAATACTATCTTCTGGCACAAAATCAAAAAGATTCAGACAGTTTGGTGTTAACAAAATATCACTATCAAATTGAATGATTCGATCGTATACTTCATGAAGATCATAATGCTTCATAATTCTAAAGTGCCAAAGACCGTCGCCAATACCAGACAAAGCGTCAGTGCAATTTAGTGATTCGTCCAGGACTAAAAAGTCTGCTCCTACTTTTTGGGCATATTCCTTAAAGACTGGATGAGTTAGATCTGCCCATCCTTTGACTGTATCATCAGCTCTAGTGGTTATTAATAGTTTCATTTTTCCTCCTGTTCAAAGTATCCTAATTTTTCTAACTTTGTCATTGTTTCTTCCCAGCTGTTCTCAAATCTAACAGCCTTGTCATCAATATAAAATTTTGCGCGAGGCTTTTCCGACGTAACTTTGCTAACATACTGTGATATGTTATTTTCTTCGAGCCATTTCCATACTAGTGCTGTACCTGTTTTACCGTTAACCAATCCCCTGTCACTTCTAGCCTTACAGGTGTAAACTATCACGGTATACATCTCGGATAACTTCTGCAAGGCTTCAGCTGCCCCTGGCATCATTTCGTCGTATACCGTTCCGTCATAATAACCCTTAGCGCACTTGTGAACCACTTTATCAAAATCAACTCCAATCTGTCTAATCTCATCATCAAAAGAATGTAAACGAGGCATGTCCTGTTTCTTGTCAATTAGCGTTTTGATCCTGGGTGGGGATGTCCCGGACGATCTTAGGAGTTGATAAGCTAGAAGCATCGTCATGACCTCAGACTCGTAGTAATAAGAGACTGACGTTACTATTTCCGGGGATCCCCATTTATTATCGACAGGCTGGGATGACAGATAAGTCGTCTTGCAACCTTTCGAATGGGCCCAAGATACTACTTCATCAACATCAGGGGAGGCGCCAGACGAAGAAAGCCCCACTATTAATATTTTATCTAGCGACTTTCGCTTCTCAATTCTCGGTCGAAGCCAATTAACTAACCACGATGTATAGTCAAAATCGCCATGCCATACAGCAACTGTGTCAACATCAGGGGTGTATACTACTTTTTTTCCGGCGGTAAGTCTTGTTATATCTGCTGCTAAATGACGAACAATTGCCATGTTTCCACCATGACAGCAGAAAAATATTTCATCACAGTAGCTGAATACTTCCTCTAGCTTTCTCCAATCTTCAGTTTGGATGATTTTTGAAAAACAATGATTGATATTCTCGACATCTATCATTACTTCTCCCCTCGATCAATGTCTTTAAGACAATCAATTAGACCCAAGCCGATATCGATATACTCAGATCCCATTAATTTTTTAGGAATCGTTTGGGTATATGAGTACGGTGTCGTTTGATAGTGGGACTTTATAAGGCCTTTAGTTTCTGCATAGTCATACTCAACTGTCATGTCATTATTCAGAATTTCTTTAATAATTGAAAAAAGATCTGATGACTTCAGTACCCTCTCCCCTGTCAGAATCAAACATCGATTCTCATATTTTTTTTCTAGTGCTAACAATGTTAGCTCTGCGGCGTCGGAAGCATGAATATACTCTCTCTTCTCCTTGCCGGTGCCGTGGTACTCTATTATTCCCGTTGTTAGAGCTTGTCTTAGAAATCTGTGCACACTATTTTTTAGTGTAGCTCCTGGTCCGTAAAGAGTTCCGTATCTAAGAATTGTGTAGTTAAGATCATGATATTTGTGATAGTCTCTTATGAGAGATTCACAAGACAGCTTAGTAGTTCTATAAACACCGCCCAGATCCGACTCTGCGTAAACGCTGCTGGCAAAAATATACCTTTCAATCTTTAATTTTGCGCATTCATCTAGGATAATAGCATTTCCCAGGATATTGGTTTTTACAGCTTCTATTGGTGATTCTATGCAATCTTCGATATCTGCGATTGCAGCATAATTGAAGACTACAGACGCTCCTTTGATAGCATTTCTTACATCCTCTTTATTGAGAATGCTGGACACTATGCGTCTAGACTTATCAACATCTGTAGAGGGGCTGCAGT
>Ga0080013_1000321_pt1 | contig 68015 bp, 88 predicted proteins | sample ETNvirenome_6_85_FD_69236 | JGI IMG/M metagenome (GOLD analysis project Ga0080013, IMG submission 69236) | Marine viral communities from the Pacific Ocean - ETNP_6_85 (SPADES assembly) (version 2) | ecosystem: Environmental > Aquatic > Marine > Oceanic | place: Pacific Ocean | collected 2013-06-19 | reverse complement strand
ATCAGGTAACCCAGCAGGTGGAAGTGGTGAAAACTTTACAACTGCACCAGGTCTGTCAGTAGCTCCAATTGTAGGATTATATAATAGTAATTGTATGTTCACGTTAAACTTTGGCCAACGTCCTTTTAAAGAGACAGTACCAACTGGCTTTAAAGCGTTGAATACTTATAACTTAGACGCTCCATTGATTGATGATCCAAGCGAGCATTTTGATGTGAAGTTATGGGATGGTACAGGCAGCGCTCAGGCAATAAGTGACTTGAATATGAGCCCTGATTTTGTCTGGATTAAAGAAAGATCTGCGGCTGGACATCATCGATTAATAGATAACGTTCGGGGGGCTAGCAAGCATCTAATCTCAAACCTTGCAGATTCAGAGTATGACAATGCAAACTCTTTAACAAGTTTTGATAGTAATGGGTTTACTCTGCAAGATGGTGATGACACAAATGATGTCGACAACGGTACACCACAGACCTACGTTGGTTGGGGGTGGAATGCTGGAGATGACGCTAACCCGACTTCAGTAAGTGTTGGTAGTTTGAATAGCTCAGTGTATAACCAAGAGAAAACCTGGACTGATTATCTAAGTGCTGGTACATCACTAACTGATGGTCCTAAAGCATTTGATGGTGTTTGGACACAAGCAAGCGGCCAATCTGGTGAATGTGCGCGTGACAGTGGTGCCAATGGTAGCGTTACATTTGATGTATCATCCGCCTCATTATCTACACCTTTAACTGGTGAATTGGAAGTCTATGGTTGGGTTGATGCTCTAACTGGTACTTCATATACTAGAATTGATGTCTACGAAGGTGGCAGCGGTACTGCTTCTGCTCAAGTTGAATTAAGAGATAATGGATGGGCCAATAAATATGCCTTTGTTAGTGTAGGTACATTCACAAATATAACTAAAATTATTTTAAACGGTACTAGTAATGGTGGAGCATATTTAGGAGGTGTGAAAGTTGGGGGTAAGGAATTAATAGACTACGGAGTAACACCTACAAACGTCCCAGCAATCGCTTCAGAACACAGAGCCGACCCCTTGTCTGGGTTCTCAATTGTGTCCTATACCGGTGATGGAAGTGGTTCTGCTAATAGTGATTCAGGGGATTCCTTTGCACACGGTCTGAATACAAAACCTTCGCTAGTTATTTGTAAAAAACGTAGTGGTGCTAATGGTTGGCCTGTCTACCACGGATCAACTGAATTAGGGGCTTTATCGCTTAATGGGACCATCGGATTAGATACGGCAAGTTACTTGTTTGCCAAAAAACACCCTAATTCTTCAGTCGTTTACTTAGGAAATAATCCTGAGATAAATGCAACTGGTGAAACTTACATCGCCCTAGTCTGGTCGGAGGTGGAAGGCTACAGTAAATTCTCCTCATATGTTGGTACGGGCAACCAGTTATTCCAATATTGTGGTTTCAGTCCAGCATGGATTATGATTAAACGCTCCTCAGATAATACTGTTGGAGAGTGGACTATTTATGATACTTCTAGAGCATCAAATAATGAAGTGAATAAAAAGCTATGGGCTAATAGCGCTAGTTCAGAAGAGGACCATGCTAACAACAGCATAGATATCGTATCTAATGGTTTTGTAATTGATCCTGGTGCTGATGCTCCTAACGTACAATATACTAATAATAGTGGAGTTACTTATGTATGGGCAGCCTTCGCTGAAACACCTTTCCGCTACGCAAACGCAAGATAATCATTAGTATGCAGAGCAAGGCCCGAATGTCTAGCTACAATGTCAATATGCGCCATTAATTATGTACAGACTAGAAGGTAAAAACCTAAATCTGGATACCGCCTTTACCACTTCGGACGGCACTCAATATCCATCGAATTGGCTGAGATACGCTAGTCCTAGTGACCGTGCAGCTATTGGAGTCACAGAAGTAGCCGCGCCACCTTGGTACGACCAAAAATTCTTCTGGTCTCCAAATAATCCCAAAGACCATACGCAACTGGTCGAAAATTGGACTAGTAAGGTCAAGACAATCGCAGGCTCAATGCTCGCCCAAACTGATTGGATGATTATCCGGTCTAGTGATCCCTCCTCTGGCAAAGTTGTTCCAGACGAAATCACAACAGCACGTCAGCTAATTCGCGACAAATCCGACGAGAAAGAAGCCGCAATTCTGGCCACCGAAACAACAGAAGAACTCGCCGCTTACGTAAAATCCTCTGCGTTCCATAATTGGGGAGAAGAAGTAGAAGAGCCAGTCCTATCGTTTGGGACAGGAACATCTGAAACTACATCCACCGGTAATGACACCCTCTCATTTAGTACGGGTTCAACCTCAGCCGGTTTTAGCTAGTTAATCCCTAGCTAAAATTAAGCGTAGCTTTCGCATAAACAAGCGTTGTAGACGCGACGTAATAACTAATTAAATCTGTGGCACCACCCGTTGTTGTCAGGTTAGGGGGTGTAGCGCCTGTAAATTTCCAGTAGGAACCGTAGTTCAAAAGTCTCGTCCCAGTTGAATCCTGCGTGACGGCAATAACACCACTCTGTCCAGCGACAAGGTTTAAAGGGTTAGCCAGATTCCTTGAGGCACCCAATGTAACTTTAAAATTATTAGCTGATGCGAAGTCGGGTTCGATCGTTGCCCCATCGGCAAGCGCGACAATGCTCCCCGCCTGACCTTTGGTGAACGTATTACTAATATCGATTCCAGCGTAAGTAGTCCCAGCCGCTGCTGTAGTTAGGTAAGTATTCCCAGCCGCTGCTGTAGTCAGGTAACTACTGAGTGCTGAAGTCGCCGCCAGATCATCGACCGTGACGTTCTTAGTACTCGTTGTTATCTGGTCAACCTTAATTGTTCCAAATGCCATCAGAATTCAGCCAGTGTCCAAGTGGAGTTAACGGGTACTTCTACTGTGTAGCCATTGGATATCTCCACATCCCCAATGGATAACCCATTGTATCCACTAGTCAAACTAGTATTCTGATTAATAACCTGTTTCGATTGGAGGATAGGGCCACCACCACCACCTCCCGCTCCAATCTCAACTATTGAATCATTTCCGCCAACACTCTTTTTAATAAAGAGCTTGCCATCGTATGTATTAACGGCGATGCTACCCAGCTCTAGCTGGGTCGTGGTGGGTACACGTCCAGCAACAGAGCTGCGGATATGTTTAACAGTGGACGCCATATTTAGAAAGTACCTCCGTCAATAGTTATATTATCAATCGTATTACCGCTTCCGGTAATAGCGAGATTGCTAACCACACGACTGGAGTTAATGACTGCAGTACCACCGATGCTCAGACCACCGGTAGTGACATTGATATTCTGATTAAATGTCCAGGAATTTGTGGAATTTACCCAAATAATGGAATAATCACTTGCACCCTTTATTGTAATGCCACCGCCGTCTGCTGTTATATCAGTAGGGTTTGCAGTATCACCTAGGAGGATGTTTTTGTCTTCGACCTTGACCTCAGTCGTTGACAGAGATGTCAAGGCACCATTAACTGTAAGATCGCCTGTGACAGCGAGGTCACCACCAACGGACAAATCGTTAGCGATGCTTACATCATCCGGGAGCCCCACTGTGACAGTGGTTCCTGTATTGGAAACGTTGACTTCACTCGCTGTTCCCTCAACAACCATCGAGCCACCGAGGCTCATGGTCGCCCCATTAACTGTGACGCTGCTATTGCTTAGGGAGCTATTCGGGATACTGCCGAGTGAGATAACACCAGTCCCGTTGTCATAAGCAACACCAGAGGGCGTTGTATCAGCACTAATAGCCGCCCTGGAACGGGTATCGGTGTAGTACAGGTTTGTAGTACCTTCGCCAACATCATCAGTATCCAGTGTGATCGAAGCACCGAGGCTCACACTGTTGGAATTGACCGTAACAGCAGAATTCGTTAGTGAGCCGTTAGGGATGGAGGCCAATGCCACCACACCTGTGCTGCTGTTATAGGTAACGCCTGTTGCTGTAGTTGCACTGATAGCAGCTCGCGCCCTCGCATCTGTGAAATACAGATTTGATGAGCCTTCTCCGACATCATCAGTGTCAAGAGTCACGCTGCTGCCGAGTGAGACCGCGTTGCTGTTTACGGTGACAGCCGAGTTTGCCAGTGAACTGTTTGGTACAGCAGATAATGCAACTACACCTGTCGAGCTGTTATAAGTAATTCCGCTAGCAGTAGTTGCACTTAAATGAGCCCGAACTTCACTGGCAGATGGACCGGTGTATGTGATGACGCCCGTACCGCTGTCATAAGCGAATGAGCCATCTCCTCCAGCATCAGTTGCTGAGACGGCACCGCGTGCTCGTGCATTTGTGAAATATTGATTTGTCGAGCCTTCCGCGAGATCATCACTATCAAGCGTTACGCTGCCTCCAAGTGAGACCGAATTGCTGTTAATCGTGACAGCAGAATTTGCAAGCCCTGCATTGGGAATTGCGGCCCCGCCAACAGCGACCACACTTGTCGCGTTGCCTGAACCATCGTCTCCGTAGCCGTAGTAAAGAAGCTTGTCAGAAGTATTCTCATTGAATGCCAATTCGCCCGACTTAAGAGCGGAGGGCGATCCAGCATTTCCGCTACTAGCGCGGCGTTTGATCTTGAGTGTTACTGCCATTAGAAATTACCACCAGTGATTGTTAGGTCGTTCTCTAGTTCATTAGTTGGAGAGAACTTTGCGCCATCAAATTCGAGCACATTGCCAACATTCCCTGATGTCAGGGCAGCAATCGCATCAGTGTTAAACATAGAAACACCGGCAAATGCAGGGCCCATCGGGCCTTCAGAAATTACTTCAACAACCTGAGAGGTTTGTCGCTGAACTTCGACAGATGTCGGAGTTTCAGTTACTTTTACCAGATTGGAAATCTTGTTTAGATGTACCTGAGTCATTAGGTAACTCCTGTAAATCCAGGATCAATAAATACGCGCCCTTGCAGCAAATAGTATTTATCCAACCCAGGCTCAGTAATCATTATGTCGTACTGACACTCGCTAGTCATACCAGCGGTTGTACTCGCACTCAACTTGATTTTGAATTTACCTGAGGACTGGTCAATCCACGAAGTCGTGAAAGTGGTCACAGTTTCTGTGTTTAGGCGATTAACCAACTTGCCAGCAACTGAGTAGCCGGACATGTCTACGCCATCACCAGCAGAGTCTTTGTACTGGAGATCAAGAGAAAATGTTGCCCCTTGATGAATTGTTATGTCGTAATTACCCGGCTCAATCACGCTTCAAGGCCAGACTATGCTCTTATTTTAGAGGACTTTATCCTTATAATTAGTTTAAAGACTAGCTGCATTCGTGGAACCTGTACTTCCACTAAGTATTGTGTTCAGCGTAATGGGCGGGACCATCTCCTCCATCATGATACTTGGTAAAAAATTCGAGGCAATCGATGCGAAGCATCTAAAACACCTAGAGAGTGTAGATGCACGAATGGACGCTATCGAACTTCGCCTAGCAAAGGAATATGTGGACAAAGAAGATATAGCGTACATTTTTCAGCGGATAGACGATAGAATTGATCGCATAGATAACAAATTAGATCAGATTATTGTTAGTTACAATAAGTGCGCTCACACTAAATAAGTTATTTCCAGATGGGAATCATCGAATCCCCAATATTTTGGGTTGTATTGGCAGCAATTTCAGAGATTCTAACCCTAATTCCGAACGATAAGATCAAGTCAAATTCGATCATCCAGCTTATTATGTCTGCGCTTGAATCGGTCCTAAAGAGCAAATCGGGGAAGTAAATATCCCTCCCGATGGGAGGATGTTATTTACATCCAGCTCAATCTCTGTTTTTGAGAAGCTGCACCGCCTTATACGTGCTCAAGCATTTATCAAGACTCTTCTGTCCAAAATCACTAGGGCTGAGGAGGCTTGGTTAAACAGCCAACCCTCGTCTTCGGAACATAGTCCACAGTTTATCCGGCATCCATCCAACGGATCTTCCGCTCAGGAATCGCTCGGTGGACCGATAGAAATTAAATCTAACTTCAAAGAAGATGACCACCTTCCAAACGGGTAAACTGCTTGACTTTTTTAAGTATTTTGACCCATCTAATCGAAACCATGTGGATGGCGTACTGCGCCTCCAAGACGACATAGAGGAGACCGACGTATCAATGCTTACCGATCTTGCCCCGTGGGTGCAGCTTTTTCGCGCACCTCTAGAACAGAGTGCACCCGTCACTAAAAAAGTTGATAATTCGTGGGCGGGGGTTGTAAATGCCGCCGCCATCGCTGGGGCTAAATTCCCCGAACTCCTTGCTGCCCAATGGGCGCTGGAGAGCGGATTCGGAAAACACCCTGCAGCTCCAAACAATTTTTGGGGAATTAAAGGTGGTGGTCAACGCCCTGAGCGTTACTGCACACAGAAAACGACTAGTGAATACGTCAACGGACAGTGGATAACAGTCTGCGCCTGGTTCAGGAATTTTGACTCGATTCAGCAAGGCGCTGATTACGTCGTAAACCGCTGGTACAAGGACTTTAATAATTTCAACGGTATTAATCGAGCTAGTACACGCGAAGAAGCCGCCAAACTCCTGGTCAGAGAAGGGTACGCGACCGATCCCCACTACAGCTCAAAATTGATAGCTCTAATGGATCAATACCACGTAGCCGCCGTACCTGAGCCACCGGTATTCACCAATCTCATGCTGGACGTCCCCTATTTTTCACAAATAGATTCTGATACGGCCCATGGTTCCCGCATGTGTTTTTCCAGTACATGTGCAATGGCCGTCGATTATCTGTGCCCTGATGTTCTAGAAGGACATAAAGACGATTTTTATCTCAAGCGCGTTCTGGAATACGGTGATACTACCGAGCCCTATGCACAACTCTCTGCCCTAGATTTCTTTGGTTTAACTGCCGCATTCCGGCAGGATCTTGACGTTATCGATATAGAAGAACAACTGAGGTTTGGCTTTCCTGTACCTGTAGGTGTTCTGCATACAGGGCCTAGTTCCGCCCCAGGAGGTAATGGGCACTGGTTGCTGGTAGTAGGTGCGACCGACGACAATTTTATTGTTCACGATCCGTTCGGTGAGATGAACCTCATTGACGGGGGCTACACCAAAAATACAAATGGCGAGTATATGAGCTATGCCCGTGACCTCTTCAAGGCTCGTTGGACAGTTGAAGGTGATTGTTCTGGTTGGGGCCTTATTTTCAGTTAATCAATATGCCAAGAACAAAGAATCTCGCGGGCGTGACTTTCGTTAAATTTGCACCTAAACGAACTTGTATTGGTGACGGTCGCAGAAAACGCTCCGAGCGACAAGCCGGTCGTACCAAACGATCTAGTAGAAGGAAAGTATATCGAGGTCAGGGTAGAGGCTGATCCTCTTTATACCGCTTCCAGCCTGTCGCAAGCGCATAAATATCTGGATTAACCTCCAAAGGGGCCATTTCTGAGAACCCCCTTTTCCATCCGGCGTTCTTCATAACCTCCTCTACAGACTCTCGAATCTCATTTAGATCATCAAGAGTCCCTGTAAATCGGAACCTAACGTATCTGACCTGATCACCCATGACGGTGCGTACTACTGTCGTAAATTTCTTTGTGCAACTCGATTGCTGTCTCTATGCTCTGACGAGCTTTGATTAAATCAGCGAGTTGACGATCTGGATTACCCTTATGTTTATGTGGGTAACGCTGAATATACTTTATCGAATTGACAGTCACATATTGCAACAGCCCTTCATTTCCGTACATCGTCCGTCCAACTTCGTATGGAGAGACGCCTTTACTGTAGTGAGTTGGGTTAGTAGACTCTTCTTCCAAAAAAGAAGTGCCAACACAAATATGGTCGGCACTATCGGTCGCTTTTAAAAGATCCAACATTTGAATGCTTACATGACACTCAAATGTACCTACTAATTAAACGTAGGCAGGAACCTTTTTGCGATCATAAGCAATCCCTCTATAGCAGAAAGTTGCCTTCTGAGCCTCTCTAAGCCGCTGTTCGCGGACTTTCTTGGCACGGATAATTGCGAGTACGTTCATGGATCCCTCCATCGAGTGTCACACCCCCGTTGCCTGGTGTGCTAATGCAGCCTTTCGGCCCAACGTACACACATATTAAGCCTGAAATCAATTGTTTGCTGTGAAAGAGGATCTCAGTGGCAATCAGAGCATATGCTTAACCTTTTAGCATGCCTTTCAATAGTGACAAGGTGCGGGGCATCTCCCATGGATTACATTAATGATTCTGGTAGTATGTAAACGGCCCAATACAAAACCATAAGGATAACAAGTATAATTATTATCTCCAAACCCTCTCCCATTATGACTTTTTTCCATTCATTAATAGCCACAGCCAGAATGCTGACATGACCATGACAATGATCTCTATCGCAATTGTATTCGATAAAAAGTAGAACGCAAAATATTCCCAAAATTCATAGACATTATTCATCAGCCCAGCCCCGCCGCTTCTACAACCTTTTGAATGATGTTTACATCTATATTCATGAATGGTGGTATCAAACCAATCGCTCGGAAAAATCCATCACAGAAAGCCGCTAAAAATGCAGTCCCCAAAACTGTGCTAATAATTGCTGCCGTGCGGTTATGTTTACGAATGGCCTCAGCAATAAGAGAGTCAACCTCTTCTTTCGTATAACAATGATTTAGGATTAAATCTTTCATAAAAAAAGAACGACGAATGTCGAACAAGCTAAAGATGGCGGAATGAGCGGAGTCATCAGTTGCGACATCCACAGGCAGGCACAAACTCAGATTCCGTAGAAGACGTTTTTGCATCTCCAATCAGGCACTTATCTGAATCGCAAGGTGCTGGCCCAGCTTCAAATAGGACTCCCGTATCGTGCTTATTGAGCGCATCCATGAAATCGTTATTCGTCCGACGAACTAATACCTCTGCACGAAGCTGGTAAAACTCTTCTCTAGTGAGAGGTTCAAACGGAAGCCGAGGGAAAATTTCACCTGCATCAAACCGCGCAAGTAGAGCCGATGAAATATATCCACGGTCATCGCGAATTGACTCGTAGATCAGATCGGATAATTCCTCAATCTCGTCCTCACGGAACTCAATCGTTGCTGATGTGTTGTGCGTTGTGTAGTGGGTCTGAACCTGCATATAGAAATCGAATTGAGCAGCAGCAGTGATCGCACTAATATCCAACCCATCAATTCCAGGTAGGTCAGCCCAGCTCACGGCATAAGGAATTTCGACTAACCATTCAGTGCAACGTTCGTCATAGGGGTTGTCTAAGAGGCGGCCTTGATCGTCCTTATCTGATTGGGACGGAACCACGTTGTATCCGTAATCAATACACGCCTTGGCAACAGGATCATCCTTGCGGAACGTAATTCGACGGATAAAGCGCTGAGATTTGGGTGGGTGCCATCCCGGTGATGCCCCTGTGAGCAGACTCTTGGTCCCTGCTGGCTGAACGGTGGTACTGCGATTAGGAACAGTTAGTCCATGCTGGTTGCAGTATTCCGTGAGAGTTTTTTCAACTACAGCCCTCCATCTCATTAAGTACCCCGATTCTGTTTTCTTAAACGCTTTCCCCTCTGGTGTATCCGGCCTGCCCTCAATAAACCAACGCAGCCATTCGGCACCGAATGCATGCACAAAGAAGTCAAAAAGACCGGTAAAACTCACTCCCACGATGGGATCTATATCCCTAGATTCCCTATAGCGATCCTCTATAAATACATGATGCAGGAGACCACCAGCAGCTAGAGCCCCCGCCTTAAATGCACGTTCCTGCTGTTCCCAATCATTGGGATCAATCTGATTGAGATGAATCTCGCTGAGGTTGCAGTGGAAGTCAGTTCCAATAATTTCGCCACAGGGATTGAGGCCATAGCGATTTAAACGGTGCTTGCATTCCTGCCGATCCATTGGTAGCTCCGCTGGATCCTGAACCACTAGATACGCCGCTGCGACTTCACGGCCTTCTTCGCAGTAAAGCCGAATAAATTTCTCGCGTTTCTTCTTAGTGTCGAGGATATCCACGTTTGCTCGGGCAATGGCCTCGGGCGCGAATTGGATAGCACCTTCTCCTGAATAAAACTGTTTCGTTACCGCCTGAAAAACCTCTTCACGACTGGGTTTTGTGTGATACACACGAGTGTGATTAGCCATTCGCAACGCATCACGTTTCGGGTCAATACGCCAACTCCCGTCTGCATCCTGTTGCCATAAATCCGCCTTAGCAAACGCCGCCTTCATATCAGTGCTACCAAACTGTCTCATCCCCGCACTACGACGAATGTTGCCAGCGACAACAACCGTTGCGGCCTCGTCCAGGAGTAGACAACACTCGACTGATGTCAACTGTCGGCCTTGAGCTGCGTTGAGAATTTCGGTAATCCGATGAAACATGCCCTCCAATTTGATCGGGTTTGACGTTCCCCCAAAGCCTTGTAATTTTTTACCTGCTGAACGTACATGGCTCAGATCCACATGCACATTGACAGGACATTCACAGTCAAACTCCAGCAGGCTTGAGGCCTCAATCAACGCCTGATATGCAGCTACCCATCCTTGACGACTGTCACCAACTCGGATGTTGATCTCGTTCCCGTTGTAGTCGACATAGGTCTCCTGTTGTCCGTTCTCGATGTATCCCACGCCCTTGATATTGATGATCCTCAGTCGATTACGGATGACAGGTAATTTCCTGATCATGCGTTCTTCGATGATCGCGCCAGTACCGCTCCCCATCATCGCCAGGTCCATCATCAGACCAAACGATTCCCAATCGACTAATTCAGTCGAGGTGCAGTTGTATGCACCTGAGTAATTTTCAGGTTTTTTAATCCACTCAGTACCACCCGTCCACAGCCAACGGCCAGACGGCAGCATCTTTTTCTGCTCAAACTGCTCTCGTACTAAGGCTTTCTCTGCCTCATTGAATTTCCCTAACTCGGCCAAACCGTCAATGGCTCTATCGCATACGTCAGCAAAACTCTCTCTAGTTCCATCGTTATTCAGTCTGCTGTACGTCCTATAGAAAACAGGATTTGCAGCAGGAGCAGAGTCAGCGAATGTGCTCTTTTTCAAGATTCTCGGTTACACAGTGAATCCAACTTAACCAATTCTGGACGCCTTGAGCAGACATACTAGTTAAGACAAGCTACTGTTTTGCTCGTTCAGTCAGTGGAATGAGAACTTCTTAAATAATCCTCCAGCGATTTCATTTGTAGATTTATCACGTCTCTAGCACGTCTGCTTAAATGAGGACGCTGTGAGAGCGTAATTAACCTCCGCAACTGTGCACGAAGCTCCTCTGGGTCTCGATAATCCATTAACCATGACACAAAAAACTTGGGTACTACCTCTTGATGAAGAAGGAGGCGTATCTATTCCTGCAGATTTAATGACTGTTATGAATTGGGAGGAGGGTACTGTCCTCGCGTGGGAGGTTACAGAGGAGGGTCAGATCACGATGAGAGCTGCCCCTACTACTCCAGAATGTAGTCTAAATAATGTTGTGCCGCAAGACGCGACTTAAAATAGTAACGACTATCGTTGATCATTACAAAATACGCTGCGTTTTCACCTACAGGGTATTCAATTTGAAAAATCTTGTGGTCCCGGTGTTGGGAGTAGATCCTGCCCGCCACGAGCACTAGTTACGTGTTTATCCCTAAAGTAGCGTCCCCTATAGGGTAGACAAGCATCTTGTGTATATTCAAAAAATGTAAGTTGCCCAATTCGCAACTCCGGGTAGAGCGGGATATGACCGTACTGAAGTGAATTTTTCAGCTCTAATGTAAGCCTACCCTGATATCCACAGTCCACAAGCCCTGCCAATGAATGGTTCAAACCCTCTCTTGCTCTGCTACTGACTAAATGCAGATGCGCCTCAACATTGTTAGGAATAGCTAACCATTCAACAGTTTCTGCCAACATAAATGTGCCCGGTGGCATGAAATACGGATCCTTAGCGTCGTAGTCCGACAGCGATCCAACTTCCATCCCAAATTCCGTCTCAACTTTCACCTTCTCCCCCAGGTGCACGTCATAACTACACGGCTGAACACATTCGCTAAAGAAGGGAGTAATCATTCCCTTGTTTCCCAGCTCTTCAATACGGGCGTCAATCATTAGTCGAAGCGGTTGGAAATTTTTTTACCACGCCATTTGCGGCGTAAATTTTTCTTTGAGTGATACCAGTCGAGAAAATACTGAGCATCACTAATCAACCGATGGAGTAACCCCAGCGGCAATTGCTCGGCAATGTCGTCGAGTTGTTTTTTGAGAGATTCTCTGGACAAGTTTGCACCCAGGTCCAGTTAAAGATACCGTCATTTGGCAGACCAGTCTTTTCCAGAGCCCGGTTCGGCCACGATTGGAATTTTCGTTAGGCAAACCTCGTAGGCCGCCGATTCCATGCACTCTTTGAGCACAACCTGAGCCTCGTCGGCATCGTCCTCAGGAACCTCAAGCACCGCCTCATCGTGCACGTTCGCAACTAATTTCCATGAGGGTTTAATAGATAAATATTGCTCCCAGAGCAGAGCGAGTGCGGCTTTCATGCAATCGCCACCGGTCCCTTGCACCTGTGTGTTTAGCCGGGTGGTGTATTTGTCGGAGCCGCCCGGACCTGGAGTCAATAGTCGACGACGACCCATCAACGTATAGACAGGACCGATTGAGTTGCCCTGATCCTGTTGCCATCCAATCAGTTGTGGATACGCCTCTCTCCACAAACCTAGTTTCTTCTCAGCTTCCTCTAGCGTAAAAATCACCTTGTATTGAGTGGCTGCTTGTTGGCGGATGGATTTTGCACCCGATCCAAACAACGCGCCGAAGTTGATGATTTTGCTGGACGTCCTATCGGGTTTTTGCACGTCCTCCTCCGCCACGCCCAACATCAATGACGCTGTTCTGGTGTGGAGGTCGGCTCCCTCTAAATAAGCCTGCGTCATTTTTTCCTCACCGCTACATTCCGCCGCGATCCGCAACTCCAACTGCGAATAATCAGCGATGACCAGGACACAACCGGGTGCAGCAATGAATCCCCGCCGATATTCGGCATCCCTTTTAACCTGCTGCAGATTTGGCCCAGCACACGAAGCTCTTCCGGTATCAGTTCCCAACTGCCTGTAGTTCGCACGGATTCGATGATCCGTGTGCTTCTCTGCATGTCCGATCAGTTTCTCGACCTGAGAACACGCCGTGTTCAGTTCTTTAAAACCCATATAGTCCCGGACAATACTGTGATCAGGACTCAACCAGGCCAAAACGTTCTTGTCTAGGGAGTTTTCAATAGGCACACCCATCGCCCTCAGCACGGGCTGGAGTTGCATCGTGGAACCGACGTTGAAGCCCTTGCGCTTGTTTTTGCCCTTCCCATACGACTCGGGATCGACCATGACGCAACCTGTTGCAGGGTTTTTGTACTTATCTAGGACGCCTGCCTCAACGAACTGCTCAAGCAAAATCTTTTTTGCTGTGTCGCGTTCGCACTGTTTATCAACCAGCAACTGCTTGTAGTAGTCGACATTCAATAAAAAACCGTTTGTTTTCATTGACGCAAAGGCGGCTAGGGCACGGCACTCCAACCTGAAAATATGGCTTAGTTCCTCTTTACGCAGCAGTTTTTTGAGTTTCTCCCATAACGGGAAACAGATCGAGACGTCCATAGCCGCATACGCCAACTGCTCGTCGGAGAATGGTCCCTCATGACCGATGAAGGATTTCTGCAATTCCTTCTTGTCCTCCATGGCGATGCCCAAATGCCTGCGAACCAGCGCGTCGAGGCTGTTTGGCACCTTCAAACCAAGATTTAACAACTTCCCCGCGATCATCGTGTCGAGCAACCGACCCCGGAGAGGCATCCCAAAAGCCTCTAAAAATGCCCACTCAAAACTCAGGTTCTGTCCGAGTTTCACGATGCCTGGATTACTAATGAGATGTATCAAATGAAACGCTTGCTTCCCTAGCGCTTGTACATCGCAAACGAAAACCTCTTCAGCCGTTCCAACCTGAATCAGGAGGATCCGGTCGTTAATGGGGTCCAGCCCGGTCGTCTCAATATCCAGGCCAATAATATTCTGATTTTTCAGCCTTCCTATCGCGCTTCTCACCTCGTCGCCATGCTTGAGCAGCCTGTACGAGGGCCTGTAGTTTGTCGAGGTTGTCATCGCTCAAGGAGATAGAACATGTCGAGCGACCGCAGGGGGCACCACATAAATCTGTGAGGTGCAGCACCATTTCGTCGTCCTCCCGATCTGAGGTGAGTCCAATAGTCCCTGCACCGAATTGGCAACCCGAAACCATCTCGCCGAAAAAACTGCCTGGTTCAAAATTTGCTCGCATCTTTTCCTGGTTGGCAATCGTAGGATATCCAGAGATGGATATTTATACAACCCATGGTGGGTGCCCACCCTGTCGGTTGACAGTTTAATTTGATACCGTTTGCGGATTTCGTGACCATTAAATTATTTTCTCTAAAACGCGCAGATACATAAAAACCTAAAAATGTTTGAGCTATGTGAACGCCGTGTTGACATACAGAAAAAAGAGGGGAATTGACCCCCTCCCTCCTATCTATTCAAAACCGCTTAATTCAACTTTCCATCGACTGCGGCTCTTGACCATGTGCAATCTGCAGTTCCTTCAGTTTGCGCTTGTAATCATCGGTGAGTAGGTGTTTTAGCCTATCTTCGACCTCTAAACATCCCTCAAACTCGCCTGTAGAACAGATTATTCGGTTTTTGCATCTTATGCATGAGGGACTGAAACATATTTTTTGCGCTCTCTTATCGGGCTCTATTCGCAGCGAATCGAACAGCCTCTCCACCAGTAGGCACTGATGCCGCTGGGCGTTAAAAGTATTCTCCATAATCTCCTCCAGGACGTCAGACATCGATCTGTTATGGAACGCCGCGAAAGCCTTCAGCACTTGATGCATTTCATCAGTCATCTGAACAGCAACACGTTTCATAAAAGAGAAATAATCACGTCTTAGAGGTGCAGGCTTGCCTCTATTCGGCATCGTTGTAATGACATGTCAAACCTAGTCCATCTCATCGGGTTTGTCAAAGTAGCTCATCCCAGCTTGGAGGTTCACCTACCTCCATCTCAGCGACTATTTGATCCCTATAGTTCTCCTCCGCTGTCCCATTCGCGGAAATCCCTGTAATAGCTTCATTTCCCAATGGGACATTGGCCTTTTTAGGCATAGGTTGTCCCATTCGAGATAGGTGCACCTTATTCATCTCTAACTGGTCGGGTATGGGTGGAGCCGAATCAACAGTGGGATTTGGGGGCCGTTCAGCCTCTTTGGGCTCTAAATCGGCTAATTGTCCCATTGGTGTCCCATTGTGTCCCATTGGGGTTTCCTCAGTCATACCAGTCGATCTCTCCCAATGGGACAAATTATTATCTGACTCCCCACGCGAGGCCTTCAACGCGAAGTATTCATGAGTAATTTTGCCTCCCCTCGTCGTTGATCCTCCAGCCTCTCTCTGGTTGATCAGTTTTTTCATCACCAACCGCTGTAAGGCCTTCCTAACGGCGGCGTCACCTAGAGGTCTCTCAGCCATGATCTCGATCTGTTGGCGTGTTAGAGGGCTGTCTGAGTCCCTTACAGCCTTCAAAACCCGATCCCTGATGCTGAGCTGACCATCAGCGTTGATGAATCCTTCAGGTCTCCAATCCTCTAGCTGCACGGTGTAGTCGTCGTTCAGTGTGCTGAGCAGCTTCCTGCCCTTCATCCCGTTCCTGCTCTTGCCATTCGTAACCAGTCGCTGGTTGAGATAGTTCGGCAGGTGCTCACGCTTGTCCTCAGGCACCTCAGCGACATGCCACATCTCCGAAACAGCGGCACGAATCGCTGAACTGCCTCGATACTGCCCATCCTTGTTGTCGTGATGGATTATCAAAATCGCGCAGGCAGGCCAGAGCGTCCCGTTTTTGCTGTTGAGCCAGTAAAGAGGTTCCGCCGCCTCTTTCTTGTTCTCATCGACCCCAGCATCCGAAGCGCTACTTAACGAGTCGATCACCACCAGAGAGGGTTGATGCCGCGATACCTCGCGTTGGAACCTCGCCTTGTGGGAGAGCTTGAAATCTGGCACGACGATGAAATCGTTGTTGTCCTCCAGATCGGCGTCGAGCAGCACCATTTTCATCTCGGTGTCGTTGCAGTCGCCTGTAAACCAGAGAACTTTTCCCGCTAAAACGGGCATCATCTCGTCGCGAACTTTGAAAGGCAGGCCCCTGACCACCACCGTTGCTAGAGCAGCGCATAATGCGGTTTTGCCTGCATTGGCATCCCCATGGATGATCGCCGTCTGAGGCTTCTGGACGATCTCAGGAATGATGAACTCAGGATCCGCCGTCTTGAGACATAACTCTCTGGCCGTCAATGCTCTGCCACTTACCCGATACGCCTCATCCTTGGCTAGCAGGAACCGCAAATCAGCAGGTGATCTCCTGACCCCGTACTCATCCGCCAGGATCATCAGTTCAATTTCTTCCTCTGCAGGATTCTCGAATCTCTCTCCGATCTCCCGGATGTGGTCGAGGAGAGCCCGAGTGGTGTCGTACTTCGTTTCCTTCTTGACGGTCAGCGTGTCTCGGAAATCTTCTGGGTAGTGCGACCCAACGACTTCAGCAATTTCCGTTAGGTAGCCCTGGAGCTGGATCGGTGTCGGCTCCCCCGCATCGATATCCCGTTCCTTGAGCGCATGCAGCAGTTTCAGCGCATCGCCACCGGTCTCCTCCTTATGGCAATACCAATTGAGATTGGGCCAAAGGGTGAACGATTTACCACTATTGCTGTCATGAAAAGGACAGCCTCCAACCAACGTCCCTTTCTCTTCGTTCTCGACAGATAGAGGCTGGTTATCCCACACCTCAGATACATAGATAGAGGAGAATCCATCCTCCTTAGCTAGTAACTGCTCAAGAAGCCCGCCTCTCATAAAGAAATGACGTCGCATCTGGCGATACGTGTAATCGGTACTGGCGTCCTGCCTTTCTAAATACGACGCAGGCAGGAAACTATGCACTTCCTGAGCCTTGCCTGACTCCATCATGAAATTCACCAACCATCCAGGAGCCAGAGCTGGTTCCCCGTTGTGGCGATCAATCCATTCGTAAGGTTTCCCCGTATCGGGGTGCATTGAGCCAGGAATTACCGAATAGCAGCCGTTGTAGCGAATACAAACCTCATCGTCTGTCCCCTTCAATTCGGGGACCATCTGCTCTTTCGTGAACTTGCCGAGCAGCGGCCTAATCCCTGGAGGGATTTGATAGAGGAGTTGCCGCCGACCAGGCCGACCTCTCCAGGACATCGTTCCTGGGGTGAGCGTGGCAGGCCATGACTCTCCCAAAATCTTCTTAAACGCCTCTTCCGCGAGCGGTCCATCAATATCCACAGCAACCAGACCATTGCTGGCGTCACCAGTAACCACACCCAGCCCGGTCTGCCGGTGTCTTTTTGAGTTGACCTTTTTAAGGGTGTTCTCGGTACTTAGAGGATCGGTTGAAGTCCCCTGCCCAAAAGCATCCTTTCCCCTAACGAGGCACCATTTCCAATCTTCTGGCAACAGCTTCCTACGCAACTGCTCATCAGCAGCCATCTGCGGCGTCGTTTCCAAATTGCTTCTCGTGTCCTTACTAGGTCACGGTATCGTCTCCATCCAAAACTGTTCGAGTAAGCGAAGTATAAAAACGCATCCTTGCTTATGAGCAAACACTCAAAAGGATTAAAAATTCCGAAGAAAGGGTTACACCATGGACATTGACCCCGTAGTATCTCAGTGAAAGCAGGCACCCCTGTCCTGTCCGGGTCGTTTTACGAGAATGATCGAACCAGACAAATTAGAAGAGGCACTCGAAGCTGGAGCTGTGAGCTTCGCTAAATGGTTTGCCCAATTCATGGATTTGAATGGGTTTTCCCATCCGCAACTAGTCGCGCTCTGCAAAGTTTGCACAGGTGGGAAGGCGCTTCTGCACAGCAGCCAGATTGCAGGTCTTCGTCAAGCACGACTTAAATCGCCAGGGCCAAGAAGCTTCGTCGCGCTTGAATATTTAATGAACGCCATCGAAAGAGTTCAGAGTGATACAAAAACAGGGGGGAAGAGCCCTCTATTCGGAACCCTGACTCCTCTAATCAAAGATGCAGAGATCATGCGGGATAACGAAGGCAATCCCGCCACCCTTGGCTACTTAGTCCGTGTTTTCACTGGACTTGAGCCTGTTCCTGTTGATATTTCCTCACCCACTTACACGGAAAAAGCCGCCAACAGCATTAGCGCAAATACAGGACGGCTAATCAGACGATTAATGATCGCCGAAAAGGGATTGGATCCCATAGATAGTGCAGGCATCATCGCCAACAGCTTCTGCACTGATCAGATGCAGAGGGCCAAATTCGTTGAGATTATTAAAGGCTCAGCCACCTGGGATCCAGACGAAGTCGAGGAATCATTTGTAAAGCTTTCTCGCCTGCTGCGTGAGGAATTCAACTACAAGCGGAATCCGCAGGAATTGATAGAAGAACTGTCCGCCTGACCGAACTAGGTTGCGCAATCGGCTCATCCCCGATAGGATGTCCACATTCGCAAGAACCTGATGCCGTCAAGGCGTTACGGGGAGGCGAAGCACCGTAGGACTGTCTGGCTAACAGACACTTCTTATCGGTTCTTGTCTGGACTAGCGCAGCAATCCAGCCTCTCCCCTTCAGAGATGCTTGAGCGCTTGCTAAGACAGCAAGAGGCCACGCAAACACTGCTTAACCCACAAGCAAATGCCAGTCACCACAAGACCACGCAATCACGCTACAAAAACAACAGAGAGCTTCTTACCAACCGCTCTTCGGACACGTCTGGAGAACGAGAAGAAAGCACAAGCTGATCGTGCAGCCGCATCAAGCGGTTACGTCGCTGTCCCTAAGGACGGTGAAAGCGTCGAGTTCCGCGTCATGTCACCTACATGTCGCTGGGGCCACGAGGTTTGGTACGACTACAAGGACGATGACGACAGTGATCGCCGAGGTTGTGCCCGTTGGGACGCAGAATCCCTTGCAGAAGCCGGTTTAGACGAAGTACCTGCCGAAGAGATCCCTGAAGGATGCGCTACCCGAAAGGATGGCTCTCCCTTAGTGAAGACCTTCATGGCAATGGTCGTCTACAACTACAAAGAGGAGAAGTTCCAAATCTGGAGCTTCACTCAGCAGTCTCTGCGAGACCAGTTCACGAAAGCATGTGAAAACGACCGTTATGGAGACCCTCGCGGCTACGACTTTGAGTGGAGTCGTAAGGGCAAAACCATGATGGACACGGTTCACACGCTGATGGCACTGCCTCCTGCACCTGTTGATAAAGAGATCGCTGAAGCCTTTGCTGACTTCAAATGCGATCTCAAGCTCTACTGCCAAGGCGCTCCTGGAGAAGAAGTATTCGGCAAAACTGTCGAGTCCTGATATCTCTATCTAGATAAAGGTGCAAAACCTTATCTGTCTCAAATGCACAGGTCTCCATGAGCCGCGTGGCTGCAATTCCCAAGTACGAAGCAGTCCGAACCGTCATTGACGGACATCGGGTCTACGCAACACCAATAGGTCTCAAACCCAGCGTCACGACAGTTCTCCGTGACGACAGCAAGTTTGCAGGCTGGAGGAAGTACAAGGGTGAAAAAGCAGCAAACGAGATTCTCCAAAGAGCCTCAGCTCGCGGTATATGGACCCATGACGGTGCTGGGCAATTCCTAACAACGGGAGAGCACCCACCGTTTCATTTCAGCTACCAGCCGTTCTACAACTCTCTACGTCCATTCCTTGAAACGATAGAGAAACCGCTCCTCCTTGAGGGAGCGGTGTGGAACAGCGATAACTATGCCGGTGCCTTCGACTGCATAGCCTTCATGCCTGGTGATGGGGATCAACCAACGCTAATTGACTTCAAGACAGCTAATCAGCCAGTTAAGGGGTCAAAGTTATACGGCTATGAGTTGCAGGTCGCCGCTTACATTAAAGCTGCAAACTACGTTTATGCCCGTCAAGGCATTTGTATCAAGCGAGGACTAATTGTTGTCGCGATGCCAAACAAGCCACACCAAATCCACGAACTTAAGCGGAATGACATCAATCAGCTCTACTGCCACTTTCTTGAGAAACTGGAAGATTGGCACGAAAGTAATCCGCTGCCAGACAACTTTACGCATCCTATGTCGCGAGGTGTGGCATAGTATCTATGAGAAAACCAATTCACAAATTCTTCTACGAAGATCTAATTGAAGAGCAACATAAGTGGTCAAAATCTGAGATCGCAATGTTTTATCAAACTTCTGAAGATGAAGTAATTAGTGCATTAGCCAAAGCGAATGAAGCCCAACCGGATAACCCTCTCTCAACTTGTTACTTGGACCCAGACAGCGAGCCAGTCGGATGTCTCAGCGAGGGAACTACTACGCAGCCACCTGGGGATGTTCACCGTCATCCAGGGGAGGTTCGGACTCAAGGCCGCGAGGGAGTGGTTGCTGGGAATGGCTCTTCTTGACCTTCACAGTCAAGCCCCCAGCACTACCCAAAACCCCGACCGCTAAAACAACCCGCTCACCCTCGACATCCACAGAGTCGTAGCTACCTCGGTCGGTCTTCAAACCCCGCCTACATCTTTCAAATGTCTAACAGAAGAACACAAACCCGGCAAACCTCAAACAGTCCTGGACACACGTTCCAAATAGGACAACGTGTCCGCCGCAAGCAAAACGGCTCTGCCCACCTGCTGTTCGGGAAACCAAGAATCGGCACCGTTGTCGACTTGACCTGGACGCATAACAAGGCTGGTTCGTCCTATCCGACATACGCGGTCAAATTTGATAGCTCACAAGTCGTAGACGAACGAGTTCTGCAAATGCGCCTTATCCCATTGGACTGATGTGGCAACTAGAAACCAGCTTTACAAACACGTTCATTCCCAATAGCAAGTTCCCAAATGCCTCTTCCACCAGGGCTAAAAAGGACTCCCGAAGACTGCGGAGTTGCCCTCGATGTCCCTGTGACGTTAGTGCACAACACACCGGATGCAGAGAAGCTCATTGTCAAATGTGCGCGGGTATCAAACCAGCGAAGTGAGGACAACTGGGAGACGGGACCAAAACTGCTCAAGTATCTACTTGACCACAAGCATTTCTCCCCATTTGAGCTTGTATTTATGTGCGTTCGCATCGAGACGACACTCGATGTAGCCACCCAAATGACACGCCACAGAAGTCTGGCTTGGCAACAATTCTCCTGCCGTTACGCAAAGACTCAAAAGGCTCAAGTCCCAGAGTTTCGCTCACAAGACCCAAACAACAGACAAAACAGTTGGGACAACCTCACCGATGAGGAACAGGACGACGCCCAATCACTAGCCCAAGAAGTAATCGACCATGCATACGACACCTATGAGCAGCTCCTGGAAAAAGGATTGGCCAAAGAAACAGCGAGAAGAATCCTTCCTGTATCGACTCCAACGACGCTTTACATGGCTGGAAGTGCTCGTTCTTTTATTCACTACATCCAAGTACGAACCGCAGTCGACACGCAGAAGGAGCATCGACAAGTAGCTGAAGAGATCAAAAAGATCTTCTTGCATGTATTTCCAATAACGGCAGAGGCGTTGGGATGGACAAGTTAGACACCGAAGTACGAACCATAAATGATCCTTACATTATCGATGTTCATATAGCGCCCAGGCCAGCTAGCCGCCCCCGTTTCAGTAGTAAGGGCCAGGTCTACAACGACCCCACCTACAAGAAATGGTTAACAGAATTCAGCGAAATCGTTCGCCGAGATTGGGAGTTCGATTGTCTAAATCACGTCAGTCATATCGATATCACGTTCCATGGGTCCACCAAGCGAGGTGACCTGGATAACTACCTAAAGGCCACTTTAGATGGGCTGGTGTATTCAAACGTACTAAAGAATGACAACCTACAAGTGCTCAATTCAATCCGCACGAATTTCACTTACCAGAAGGACATTGATCCGTGGATTTTTATCAAGATTCATCCCTAGGTAACGTAGGTAAGAGCCAACTTAATAAAGATGCTGAGAGCACAATCTTCGGACGATTTGCTCTACAACCTCTACGAGTTAAGACCCTCAGATGCAATAAGAAGCTTTAGAAAATCAGTTATCGAGGATTACCCTAGTAAAGGGTGCTGTTATTGTGGTCGAAAGGTAAAAAAGTGGACTCTAGATCATATAATTCCCCTCAGTAAGGGCGGTCCTACCAGAAGATGGAACCTATCAAAATGCTGCTCACGCTGTAACGGAGACAAATCAAATTATGATCTTCTCCCTTGGTATCGACCCAAGACTTTCTGGTCAGAGAACAGAGAATTAACTGTTTTTGATTGGATGAAAGAGAACTGCTCTATGGACTCAATGATTACATTAGAAACAGCCCTAAGAGACGGCGTAATAGACACCGAAGCTCTAGCCGAAGTCACAGACGCAACAGCCAGCGAAGACTTCTGGGAGCGGTTCTGCACACTGCATCCGAGTGACCCAGAATGCTTAATATATGAGGTTTAACGTAGAATCTATGTTTCTATGTATGTATATTTAATTACACAGGGGTGTAGTAAGCATATATATAACATTTAGTTGTTTAATTGTAATTAAACAGTAGTTGTCTTTATAATATCTTCGCACCTACTATTTAACATTTAGTGAACCCGTCCTAAGGGGTTGACAATTTGCACGTTTTATGGTTTTACCGTGCGCCCGTGTTCCCTCTACCTAGGCGCGAAGCTTTTTGGTGTGCCAATCTCTAAGCCGTCCTACTCTTGCCTTGCTGGATAGGGTTAAGGCTTATTGTCTGTTCATTGAGGCACACCGGCCCAAGCAACCCCTAAACAGACAAGACAGAACACAACCCACAAGCGAGACATAAAGGCACGAGCAACCCGTTAACGGTTCACGTTAAACAGGTGCGCACGGTCAAAACATCTTTTCAGCTTTAGTGCTTGCTGTTATTAACAGAAAGGAGCAAAAACAGTTTCCCTTTTGAAACTATTTTTGTAAGCGGGTTCAATTCCTGTCAGGCACTATCGCCACTATGTGGCGTTCTCTCTCTCACCCTACTCACAATCATGGAATTTAATGCACCCTACGAGTCAACAGACAAGCATCCACAGGAGATAAGAAATGATTTTCTATCTCTAACTGAAACTTGCGATGCTAATTACCTATTTAAAGCTGTAGCGTCTCAGTTTAATACAGACCAATTAGCCGAGTTTATTGACGACTTCAGTATGGGCAGAATCTAATTAATTTTTCTCTCACCCTTCCCACAATCATGCAACTAGATTCTCCTCTTTTCCCGGATGAAATTTCTGACGCTCTCTACCTATATAAAGCGATGAGCACAAGATCAGCCATTGGCTACAAGTTGCCAAACGGAAAAATTAAAGCCGTCTATTGCCATTTGGATGGTTACCCATCGAACCAGTTGCCAACTTTATGGCAAAAATATAATACTTTGGCAGCAGTGCAAGCTTTAATTAGGCCGGGTTCAATGTCCAGCCTTGAAACTTACACTACTTGGAACGAAGTGCAAAGGAGTCCACAGCCGCTTTATTACAAAGAACGCGGTGATGGCGAGGCACCGATCATAAGGGCAGAATCAACAGTAGAGGAATACTGGCGCAACTGGGATTGCGAACATCTTTATGTGTTCCATCCTGAGCAGAATCATTGGCATCACATACCGCTAAAAGAGGATTAATTGACCTATGAATCTCTACATTGTTGACTATACAGAACACTACCAAGGCAAAGAATACTGCCGGAAACAGCATGTCTACGCCTATGAAATTGATCATGCTTCTGTTAAGTGGGACACTATGCGCCTTCCACATCAACGGACGCAAAAAATCACACAGGCGGCCTGATTACTTAAGGTTTAGTGCTTTAGTAGTAATCATGGCCGTACTTTCCTTTTCACTCTCATCTAATTAACCTATGAACCAAGAATTCTACGATTGGTTGGCTAAGTGTCCTGTTGATTGGTTCTTTCATGGCAACACGCACCATGAATATGCAACTTATGCATTCACAAAACCATTTAAGGATCAGGACAAATGGAGACCAACGACTAAAGGTCTATTAGGTACTGATAAACATTAGTACTTAAGCATCATTATTTTTCTCTCTCTCTCACCTCACAAGCTGTGCATACAGCAAAACAAAATGAAATTACCAAAGGATGTCGCCGCTTTCCGTAAGCGATGGAACTTCAACGCGACTAATTTCTTCACTTTTACTAACCCTAAAGCAGCAAAATCAGCAAAGCTAATTGATGCACCAACTGCTGTTTTGCACTTAATGCCTACAGTCAAAACCTGCCCTGCTGCAGGAACATGCAAAGCTTTATGCCTTAACCGTGCTGGCAATCCTGCTTATTTAGAAGGGAAGCTAAAAGCGCGAGATAGAAGAACCCGTTCTTTTTATCTAGATGGCAAAGATTTTATGCAAAACTTGCTCATCGAGCTTGTAAGGTTTGCACAAAAGCATGAGTTCAATGGGCTTAGAGGTTGCCGATTAAACGGCACTTCAGATATTAAATGGGAAAGCGTGCCAGTAGAGGTTACGGCTGAGATCTCAGAATATCTTTTTAAGAATTTTGAGACAACAATCATCCCAGGAACATACAGAAACATCATGCAAGCGTCTAAATTCCTAAACGTACCTGTACAGTTTTACGACTATACAAAACGCACTGACAGGGATCTAGACATCGCTAGGCAAGATGACTATCACTTGACGGTTAGTTATGGGTCAACTCAGGATATTTTTGCCTATGCCATAGCGAACAATCTAAACATCGCCGCACCTTTTAAAGGTGTTAAAAAGTCTCAAGCTCTGCCTCAAACCGTTGATTGCAACGGTTTTACCTTCCCTGTTGTCGATGGGGACATCACAGACTGGCGTGTGGGCGATCCTTCGGACCGTCCCCATATCGTGGGATTACGTCTAAAACGTGTCCCTGGAATGACTCCATGCCAAATCAACTCCTTCTGTCTTGCCTAGCATCCTCAACTAGACAAGCACCTCAAAATCACCTAATCTCCTCATGTACACAATCATTGATTCGCGCTATCAAACCATCGTCGCCGAGGTTTACGACTTCAAAGAAGCAAAATTGACCGCTTCTAGGTATCGAAGAGCAGAACAGCTCAACGGAGAGCAATGGAAGCTCATCCAAATCAAAAAGAAACCAGAACCACCAATCAAAACCTCTTTCATTGATGACGGTTGCTGCGATGCACTCCGTGATCGTCGCATGGAGTTATTCGGAAAACCTTCACTATGACTAGAACATTGAACCCCGCAAAGGACTTCATCAATTTTCTCTACTCAAAAGTTGAGAGAGAAACTATTTCTCTATTTCTAGAGGCTTATACGCCATCTATAGATGAAGAAAACCCTATGCAAGACCAAGACCAAGACCAAGACCAAGACTAAACGCACCCTTTTCTCTCTCTCTCACCATGACACTTTCAACTAAGACTCGCACTCAACCCAAAACCAAAACCAAAAAACGAGTTAAGTTCACAACTAAAGCAACAAAACCCGTGGCACAGCAATGGACCGAGGAACAATACGAAAGGGAGCTATCAATCTACCTAGATAGAAAACAGCTCTTAAAGGACATAGAGAAAGAAGTTAAGTCTAAACAAGCTCAATTGCTCCAATATATGGAGCAAAACGAGATTCAATCTGCTGCATTAGATGATCTGCAGATCGTTGTTTGCAGGCGTAAAGTCTGGAAGTATAGCGATGAACTGCGCAGGGAAGCAAATCGAATCTCTGCTTTACAACGTGAAGAACAAAAAGAAGACGAGAAAGGCAACACTATCGCTACCTATAGCGAATCAGTTTATTTAACTATTAAGCCAACCACTAAAAGCGAGATCGAAGAATGACTACTTACACGCATCGTTTCGACGTTCGCATGGAGAATAGTTTTCAATCTCCTTTTAAGGACTTCGATGAAGCTCTGCACGTTTGGCTAGCTTTCAAATCTGAAGAACAGGTTAGAAAGCTAATCATGACTAGCACCGATAGCACAGACTCTATCCTTCAGAGCCTTATATGGAGCATTACGGAGAAGGAGGATGAATGACTAAACGTCAAGAATTTATCTTTGGTTACTCCGTTCTTGTTCTGTGTGCTGGTGTTCTCCTTATAGCACCCTGGCCGACACTAGACAGCCTTTTAACAACTCACTCCTCACCACCTATTCAAAATGGACTTAGAAGAAATTAGCGACCGTGCTAATTGGCTTTCGACTATTGCGCAACGAGCGCAGTATGTATGCCGAAGTAGCGATGGCAATTTTTATGTAACTGATGATCCTCCCTTTTTAACTGATGTTGTCCGTGTTGCACGTCCTAAAACAAATGACTATCACACCACACCACAATAGATACAAACGGACTCAAGTTGTTTGGCCTTCTAATCCACTTGTGCAGCCTGACTCACTAGATAGGTTTATCCTCTCTTTTCTGGATCACAATCCAGAAGGAGTCACTAACAGTGATGTAGGCAAAGCTATGGGTCTAAACGACTCTAAAAAACGCTTTAGTTTTGCTGTGCTTGAACGACTTATCACTAAAGGTAAGGTCGAAAAGCACACTATTAGGGGATCGAGCCTGTACTTTTCTGTAAGATAATGGCATGTATGGATCTCCTAACAATTAGCGCAATGCAGGATGCAGCAGACCATTTCTTTGAACTGCTCGGAGTAGTTCAAAACAGGATACCAGAGGAAACCTCAATTGGAGATCCTCTCAGACTCACAGAGCACGTTGCAAGACTTGCTCAATTCAAACGTAAAGAACGCAAAGAAGAGCTTCATCGTGAGCGCTTCAGATTCAACAACTTCAATGAGGTCAAACTTGATGAAAACTGATCAGGAAAAACGCAGCGATTTTAAACGCCTACTCCCGCAAAGGCTAGAAAAAGCTGTTAAATCAATCAAAATTATTGGCAATCTTTCTACCAGCCAATACGGCTACACAGCCGGTGAAGTGGATAAGATTTTGGACTGCCTCCACTTAGCTGTGGACGGCGTTGAAAGTAAATTCACTAAAAAACCAGCTCCACTTGTAGCTTTAGACAAAACCAAGGCTGACCAATGAACCAGATCACCCTTACCGCTGACTGCTGTCGCTGGAGTGAACTCACCCCGAGATTGCAGCTTGAAATCATGAACTTCATTAATCACGCCGCATCCTGGCCTGGTGCAGACCATCAGATCCGTCAGGAACTGTCAGAACTCTGCCGCCGCAGCTACTTCGACGACAGTGAAGAAGAATGAGGCCGTAACTGGTGACCAATAAAAAGACCTTGGTTCTCACGCCAAGGTCGGTTCTCTCTCACCAATACGACCGTTTTTGAAGCGGTGCGGTCGGTGAACGCACATTCTAACTTTTATGTCTAGCGCTTTCGTACTAGACAAAATGGCGGGTAACCCGTATCCTTATTTGCACGGGCTGCTCCAGGTACGGCGGCCCGTTTCCCTCTCTCTCACCCACACCACAACCATGGCACTACACCTAAAAGCACCAAACATAGTCAGCACTCAGTACGCCCGCGAAAAGGAAGCAGCCGTTTATGGCCGCTACCGGGAGAACGGTTACGCGGTCAATCCGCTCGTCTCCCAGGCCGGTGGCACTCTCATTACAGAGAACGTCTCCGCTTGTGAGGCATTCCAGATTGCCGAGGCTGACTTCACAGTTAAGAAAAATCCTGCCGGCTACCTAAATCAGGATGGCGAATGGACAGTCAGTCCAGATCATTGCTCAATCGTCCGAGACGACACCAATGCCTGTCTAGGAATCATGGGTAGTACCTACACCCCAGTCCAAAACCACGCACTGATCACACTCTTCGACTACCTGCGCGAAAACGTCCAGATCGACAACATCCTGACAATCCGCCAAGGTCGCAAAGTGTTCTGTACTGCCCGTTGCGACATAGAAGGCGAGGTCACAGACGGCGACAAGATCCGCCGCTATCTCCACGCCTTTAACTCATTTGATGGCTCCAGCTCCTTCGGCGTCTTCTTCTCAGATGTCCGGCTGCAGTGCGCCAACCAAATCAACTATCTCTGCTCAAAGGGTGCAAGCCAAGCCAAAGGCGCTGCACTAGTAATGCGTCACACACGCAGCGTTGAAGACTTCGCAAGAAACCTGCCAAGGCTGATCAACGTTGAACAGCAGAAATTTACGACTGATCTGAATCAGTTAAAACCACTGGCATCACTGAAACTCTCCAGCGAAGCCTTCAGAACAGTCCTAGAGCGCACCTATTCCGATGACCTCTCTCATCCTATTAAGGATAAGAACACAAAAGAAAAGCGTCCGCGTCTCCTCGCTGATCTTCCCCAAGTCGATGTTATCCGCTCGCATTACAGCGGTGAAACAGGTTTTGGAATCGAATCCGGAACTGCATGGGGTCTGTTTCAAGCAATCACACAGTACGAAACCCACGACGCTGGCCGATCAAAAAGCGAAGTCGAACGTGCCCGCACTCGCCTCGAGTCGCTCTGGGGTGGCGCTGCTTCCAAGCGCATCGGCAAAGCCCGTGAAGCCGTCCTTGCCCTCGCTTAATCGAAAGAACCTCGCAACTTCCCAACCTCACAAACTCGCTAACTAATCATGGAATTTTCACCCAACTGGAACGCACTCAAGCCCACTCCTGCTCCTTACGAGGTAGCAGTTAACTCCAAGTCAACTATGGCTGTGCTTAAGGAAGCACTAACCGAACGGGAGGCAGTCATCTCCACGCTTCGGGAGCAACAAACAGCTTTGTTCATCATCGCTGGAGTGCTCGCTGTCATCTGCGTCATGTGAAGCCCACGGCCCCCTTTTTGGGGGGCTATCTTTATCGCCTTAGTTTTATGTCACCGCCGCCATTCTCTACCTACCGAGCTGCGTTTTTTCTTTCTGTTCTTGTTGTCTTGTCTGTTATGGGATTCAGCAATTCTTTAATCTGGCCGACAACTGAATCATTAGTCGAGCGATGCAAAAACGGTAAAGGAGATCTTAATGCGTGTCGACAATTAAACCGTAGATTCATGCCTTGGAATGGACCAACTAAAACAGCAGAGGACACCTAATGACCAAGGTAAATCACCACGAGGTTTTGCATAACAACTAAGTGCAAACCTGTCTTCACTCTCACTTACTCACCTTCTCCGCTATGCCAACTCTTGCAGCATCAGATCTTCCCCCAGACACAACAACATTTGTTGGCCCAAAGGGGGGGCTGTTCTATCTAAACAGCAAAGGGAACCGGGTCTACATCGTCAACTCAAAGAGTGACGTAAATCGCTCCTTTAATCCGAAACGAGGAGCATTTCTCCGCTTCATCGAAAACAACGCAGGAATCCTCTCATGAATGCACCAGAAATCGTATTCACCAGCTCAACAGTAGTAACAGAACACCTCGTTTTCACTGAGGCACCTAAAAAGCGACTTCAGAACGCAATGGAAGACTATTTTTCATCCGGTGATCAACGCATTGATGTCTCAAAGAATTCGATTCTCCGATTAAGGGAATGGAGCAAAAAAAACCTCCAGGGAGGTCGTGAGGAACTGGAGGGAATAGCCCTTGATAACGTTGAGGTCTATTGGGATGGCTATATCCGTGCTATCGATCACATTCTTGAGATGGAAAACGAATGAACAAAGACACATTGGTTTTCATGGGGTTCTTCTTTGAAGCCCTCAAACCACACACCACACAAATCCTCGACGCCGCAATCACAATCTCTGACGCGGCTTTATCAGCATCAGTCAAAGCTAACGTTCGGTTGGCCCAAGTCCCAACATTGGTAAATATTGATACGTTGGAGTACAGCGAATGAGGGAGGAAGATGGCAGCATTCAGCGTGGATAAGCTAAACGAAGCCTGGGTTTGTGAAAGAGTTATAAACCTCTTTGACGAAGGTAAAGAAGCCGAAGCCCAGGCTCTTTCATCTGAATGGGGGTTCACCCTCGACGGGCTAACTTTCATCCTGAAACTGATCGAGCAGCCCCAATCTCACGAAACTGAGACATCCTAAATGGTCCGATATAGGTGCACCTATGTCGGGTCTTTATGTGTTCAAGCATCTGCGCACATCGAGACCATTCATCACAGTAAATAGGTAATTCTTTCCCAAATGAGTGCGTAATCTTCGCTAGATTGGGTAACAAGACAGAAGCCTAAATGTCAATGCCTGCAATGATGTGCAAGGTTGTAGAACCTTGTGCGAAGTTATATGAGATCCTCTCGATCAGTGATGCCGACATCGCCTTCGCCAACACTAATTTCGCCAAAAGGAACAGTCCTTATCGGCTAATCCGCTCAGAACAGGTTGCGGTAAAACAACATTCTTAATGGCTAAGGTTGAGATCTATACCTGGCAGTCATGCCCGTTTTGCATGCGTGCCAAGGCCTTAATGGATCGCAAAAAGGTGAGTTACCAGGAGTACGCCATTGATGGCGACAATGGACCTCGCATGGTGATGGCTGAACGGGCTGGGGGGCGAAGCACTTTGCCCCAGATCTTTATCGATGATCAGGGCATTGGTGGGTGTGATGAGTTGCATGACCTAGAGAGGAGTGGACAGCTTGATGGCTTGTTACACGGCAAGGGCTGAGATCACGCGACCGCATAAGGCGCTTATATGGGTTATGTACCCCTGATTACATGGAGTATGTCACGGATTGCGCAGTACCCCTGACGCTAATTCCCATTGACTATCGACACCCACTAGCTCACCAGTTTGAGGAGATTAGTGATGAAGGCGAGCTTGTACGCAGCTATGACGAGTGGGGACTTGCCTCTGTTCTCACATACGCCTACACACGCAAGGTCGCTACCAAAGCTGAGTACGGACAGATGGAAGAGATCATAGGTATTTGCCTAGAGCAATCTCGCCACTCCCGCACTGAAAACAAGAACCTCTTCCGACGAATTAAGCGAAGCATTAAGGCTGGAAACGACGCCTCTGTAGTTTCAAGCGCAAAGATCTTGATGTCGCGCATCGGTTCAGCTCTAGCTGAGCAGCATGAACAGTCATGTTCAGAAGATGATGATTGAACCCAGCGTCAACGATCAGCTTAGACACCATCAATTTGTAAAAGGTCTTGATAAGTTAGATCGTGATTCACTTCTTGTACTCACCAAAGATCTCGCTCGTATTGCCCTTCTAATGCAACCTGCCGCTATGAGGTGGGCTGTAACTGAGGCGGCTAAAAACCTTTCTAGTTGTCATGGAACGTCCAACCTGTCTGAATGAACGCCAAATCTTGGCTGCTCAAGCTCTCGCTGCTGGGTTTACTTGGCGTGATGCAGCTAAGCGGGCTAAGTGCTCGACCGAGGGTATCAGGATCTGGAAGCAAGACGAGGAATTTAACAACGCAATCTGGGATTACCAACAGGAAATCTTTCACAGATCCTTCGGAGTAACATCAGAAGCCCTACCTGACGCAATTGGGAAGCTCAGAGAGATTATCGATAGCGACGAACCCGACATCGGCGTAAACGTTAAAGTTCAGGCAATTAAAATCCTTATCGATTCTGCTCATAAACAATATGAGGCCAGAACGATAGAACGTCGCCTGGAACAACTAGAGGCTAATGCCCAACGCCAAGTACTTAACCCGGTTGGAGAGATTAGAGAAATTACAGGCGCAGCGTGATAAAGAGTTAGCCGAAAAACGCCTAATCTCAACAGGATCAGGTTTTGAACCAAAATTTCCAACAGCAGATCACTGGGACGACTTTGCACCACTGACTTGGATCCGTACTTCTGGAACGGTCAAACCATTTGAACCATTCGAGATACAGAAAAAGCTTGTTCAATTAATCTGTGCTCATCAATACACGATTGTTTTAAAAAGCCGTCAAGTCGGTGCTTCAGAGACCGTTTGTAGCTATCTACTTTGTCGTGCACTAACAGAACCTGGCTTCAGCGCAGTTGTATTTTCAAAGACCGCAACTGACTCAGGCGCACTAGGTAAAAGGATTCGGGCACAAGCAGCCAGTATTGACGATTCTGGCATCGAGTTCACGACAGAATCAAATAGTGAACTCTCGTTTCGTGGCCTTGGAACGATCTACTTTCTCCCTGCGACACCTCGCGCAGCAAGGGGAATCCCGAGTGTTTCGGTGGTTGTCTTGGATGAGGCCGCTTTCCTTGACGGGGCAGACGCTATCTATACAGCAGCGCTTCCCACGATGTCCACGTTGGGTGAAAAGGCGAAGCTAATTCTCCTCAGTACGCCCAATGGAATGGGCAACATGTTCTCCAACCTCTGGCATGGAGAGGATGACGGATGGAATCGTTTTCGCATCCATTATTCCGATATACCTATCTACCAAAAAGACCCTGAATGGGCATCAAAAACAAAGGAAAAATCTAAGCTCACTGAGCGCAGTTGGCGACAAGAATATGAGATGGACTTTGTGGCATCAGATGCCCAAGTCTTCCCACCTGACCTTGTAGAGATAGCCTCCCACGGAAATTGCATAGAAACGGGGCTAATCAATAGGGAATACATAATGGCAGTCGACCCCGCTGGAGGAGGTGACGACTATTGGTGCTCTGTAGTCCTCGATATAACCAACACCCCATATCAGGTCGTAAACATATTCCGCACCCGTTACAAGTCCTCTGACTGGTGTATTAAGCAGATTATCGAGCAGGCTGAGAACTTCAGCCCAGGCAAAGTAATCGTTGAAAAGAACGGTGTTGGAGCTGTCGTATCTGAAATTCTTTCAAAAGCACTAGCCAAATACATGGTCGAGCCTTATCACACCAACCGCCCCAACAAAATCTCCAATACGGATCGCATCACCTACTTCCTAGAGCGCGAAGAACTAAAACTTCCCCGTGATCCCTTCTACTCAGAGCTATTAATGTTCCGCCAACTAGAAGGTGGTGATCGTGCCGCTGGAGAAGGTGCTCATGACGACTCAGTCATGGCCCTCGCCCTTGCCCTCTCTGCAGTTGCTACAACACCAACGACCGATTGGCTCGATCTAATCTAATGACAAACAACGACGTCTATAAGGTAAGCGAAGAAGCTGCCACCGTATTCCAACCCTTCTATGGTCCCTCCAGTAGCACTAATAGGGACCGAAAGCGTCAGTACGAGTCTTTAGCGGAATCTCTCAGTGATTATTTTGATTACCCTGATCCAGTGGCCAACATACATGACGACCTTCAGAAAGCGCTCCGAGATCTAAATAGTTACCACCAAGAGAAGGCAACAAATGCAAAAGCTTTATTAGCTAGGCTTAGTTTAATGAGTTAAGGCCCAAACTTTGTCGCAAACTTCAGAAACTCCAGAAATCAAAATGGATTCTGAGATTCGCAATGACGGCGTTCTAATCAACGCCATCTCAGGTCTTGGCACAAAGAAGGATAAGAGTGAGTATTACGCACTTCGATCACCCCGCGCTCTATCAGAGTCGGAACTTGAAGCGCTGTATCAAGACCCTCTTTGCCGTCGCGTCATCGACATCTACGCCCAAGCTGCTGTTACTGAACAGCCAACAATCAAGCTTGGCGAAGAGACAGAAGAATACGACGGCATTATCAAATCCTTTGGAAATTACTTAGAGGAACTTGACTTTTTTACCTACGTCGAAGAGACGCTCTGCCTCCAGAGGATTTATGGCGGCGCTGCGCTCTTTCTCGTACTTGATGATGGCCTTGAGCCTTCAGAGCCTGTACGCCCTGAACTGGTACGAGGCATTGCAGACCTCGTCCCCCTATCTCGAAGAGAAATCGTCCCCCATGATTACAACTACCTCAACTACCGAAAGCCGGAACAATATCGAATTTCAACTAGCAAGTCGGTAAGCACAGAGAACGACCTCAACTACCTCCTGGTGCACAACACAAGGGTGCTCCGTTTCGACGGACTATTCCTTCCTTGGCGTCAACGTCTATCCAATGAGGGTTGGGGCCAGTCCTATTTACAGCCCTTCTTTGAAGTATGGAAGCGCTACCGAGGAGCCACGGACGGCATGTCCACAATGCTCAACGAGATGGACCTTTTCGTCCACAAAATTCCCGGTTTAGCGAACAAAATCACCTCAGGAAAAGAGTCAGCGCTTAAGGCACGACTTGAAGCCAATTCTCTGGCTAGGTCTTTATACGGTGGCATGGCACTGGACAGTGAGGAGGACGTGTCATTCGCGTCACGTAGCCTCTCCGGCGCTCAAGAGATCTTTGATCGCCTGACTGATGATCTCGTCGCAGCAGCAGACATGCCAAAGACGCTGCTCTTTGGAACTTCCCCTAGTGGTGGTCTTAGCGAGAGCGGCAAATACGAGGACAAATCCTGGGCCGCATCCGTAGAGCGCTACCAAACGCACTCTTTGCGCCAACCAATGAATCAGTTCTTCCAACTGATCCTGACGATGCCGGATGGCCCCACAAAGGGTCAAGCGCCAGAGGAGTGGAGTGTTTACTTCCCGCCTTATTACTCCGAATCTGACTCTGACAAAGCAGAACTCCGCAGGCAAGTTGCTGATACCGACAAGCTCTACATCGACATGGGAGTGCTAACCCCCATCGAAATCAGAAAAGCCCGCTTCTCTGGCACTGAATACAGCATCGAAACGGTCCTGCTTGAAGAGGAGGAGCAACGCCTGCGAATCAAGGCTGAGATTGAACAGGAATCGATGATTCAGGGTTATGTAGGCCAACAGATGGCGATGGAAGAACAGACAAATCCTGAAGCACCGCCAGAAGAGGAAGAACCCGCCCCAGAAGAGAAAGAAGTAACTGACGCAGAGGAGATCATTCACATGAATGGTTTGCCTCTAATTGCTGGTAAAACTAATGGATCATTTCGTGTCGGCCAACTAACCCACTTTGATGGCCAACGTAATGATGCAGAGAATCAAGTACTGATCGGAAATCGATTTAATGATCGCAAGATCTATCGAGGACACTTTCTTCGAGAAGACGGCACAATGGAGTCAGGACCATTACTTCTTGGTTTCTATTCCTCTCGCTCAGCCAGAAAAGCTCTGCAGACCCACGCCACAGACAAGAGCGTAGGTGGTCTTGAACAACTGCAAGACATTGATATTGAACACCTAAGAACAACATTTGAGTATCCGTGACAAAGCGCACTGAAGAAAAAGAAGTTTTCCTTGCCGCTCTGAGAGGCGATGCAGTCGCCCGTCGTAAGTGCACAGAGAAAGGCAAACCATGTGGTGGACGTTGTATCCCCAAGAATTGGAATTGCCGCATCAGGGGTGAAGGGAAGATACCACCCACAAGAGGAAACTCTGTTCAACTTTCACCTGAACAGAAAGATAAACTTAGTAAGACACGCCGAAACCGCCGGTACAAAAGGGCTTTAACCGTTGCAGGTGGAATAGCCGCTGTGGGAGCGGCTCTTGGAGGAGCTGCATTACTTGGAGCAAAGAATCCAGCCAAAGCTCGACGTCTTTCACGAAAGCTCGCTAGAGGTGGAGCCTCTGAAGTTCTTGGGGTGGCCTCTGTACTTGGCGGACCCACCGCATCGGGTGTTGCCGGTGTAGCCAACTTGGGTGTGGCTGGTTTCCAAGCCGGTGCAAACCTTGGTGCTGGAAGGGCTCAGAGACGTCGTGCACTTGGACTCTTCAAAAAGCTGACCCGTCAGCGCATCCAACTAAACAGCCAACTCAAGCCGATCAAACAAGCTTATGATCGAGCACTACGCAAAGTTACCAGGGCACGAGAAAATGTCTCTACGCAGCAATCCATAGTCGATGCCGCAAGGACGTCGATGCAGAATAAGGGAACGGCTCCCAAAGGCTACGCAGTAGGCAAGAGTCCACGATCCATCGCTCAAACAGATCGCACGCGCTTCAATAATCTCAGGCGTGCTGAAACAGGTTTAAGGAACGCCAATAAAGCGCTCAATGCAGCCGAGAGGGACTTCACTCCACGCAAGACCGCCCTTGAAAGCCTGCAACGCAAGATAAGTAGCGTTACCTGGAAAACATCCAAGCTCAGGACAGGGCTGACCGCCTCATCTACCCCAATAAGAAGCACCCTCAATTCAACGCTCTCATCATCTCGTTCTAAGTTCCGCTCAGGTAGACGTCAGGTCACCGGAATCTTCCGCCCTAAGAAGAAGCGTGGACCCAAACCCGACAAGAGGTCATGGCAGGAACGCTTTGGGCTAGATGAAGCCGAGCAATCTGCTACAAAAATGGATAAGGTCAGCATTAGAGAAGCAGCAAGGATAAACGCCGCCAAAACCCTTATTTCCGCTGATGGTGTTGCTCTCATCCGCCGGGATGCAGGAGAGAAACGCTTGGGAAAGCCTTGCGGAAGGAGCCACATATCTAAAAAGAAAACGTGTCATATCCGAAAGGGGACAGGATGGCGTAAAGTGGCTACCGCTGCTGCAATAGGCGGCGCTGTCGTTTTAGGAGGGGTTATGGCCAAGAGAAAGTGGGAAGGAGTGGATGACGAAACCTTCCAAAGGCTAGGGAAGGAGGCTATCGCTGGAGGGAAGACATCACCGGCATTTGAGGCGATCAGAAAGCGCCGCAACCGTGAATGGCTAAAAAAATGTGGAGATAACGCGGGAAAGACTCGGCCCCCGAGACGTAGTGATTCCTTCTCTGAAGGTTTATGCAAAGCGGGGGCTGGATCGTATGCTAATTATTTCAAAGACAAGTCAGGAGAGAACGGCTTCAAAATATTTAATGACGGAGATAACGTAGCAAACAACAAGCGCGAATTCGCTATCCATAAGGCAGCATGGCAAGCAGGTGTTCCCACTACAAAACCATTGGGACTAGGTGAAGTAGAAGGAAGAAGAGCTTTGATGATGGAACACCTGAAGGGCCACAAAACGGCCACCAAATTGGGCGGTACTTTCACCTTGGGGCCTAAAGCCTCACTCAAGACAAGACTTAGTACTAGCCGTGCATTTGAGAAGCTGCATTTAGCGAAGATTTCACACAACGATCAACACTGTGACAATGTCATGATCAGCCGTAAAGGCGAGGCAAAGATCATTGACTACGGCATCTCCACATTCATACATCAGCGAGACGGTATGAAAAGCGGTACTGATCTTTTTATGAATGATGTAGAACAAGTTTCTCATTTTGTGGGCATGGATCCGGGCCGCACGAGTACTTTCAACAAACGCAATGCCAGCACCCTTGCCAAGCTTAGGGTAGAAGTTGAAGCCAACAACAGAGGCGAAGACAACTGGGATAAAGCATCGCAACTAATCTCCAACTACCACACGAATTTGCGTAAAGCAATTAGCGCGGACTATGCAAAAGGCCCCACTACAGTACAAACACCAATCACTGGTGTGGGGACGTTTAAAAAACCAACAAGAGATTTATCTATTCGGCTTAAAAGTATGGAGTAACCTTTTGCACAAGCACATGGAGAAGCTCGTTAAATATTACGAGCAAGCAGAGGAATGCGAGACCAGAAAGAAGGCTCAAAAACTAATCAAAAAAGCAGATAAGGTACGCAAGAAGCACGAAGAACTACTTGAGTAGACCTATGGAAGATCTAATTGAGGCATACAACACTTCTCTTAAGAACGAAGAGCAACAGACAGTCGATATTGTCAATAAGGCTCTGGATAAGAGTTTTAGTCGTCTTCTTCGGCGTACCTACGCTCAGTTACGAAGCGGTCAATTTCAGACTGCAGAGAGAAATGCTCGGACTTTGGAGTTGATCCCTCCTCTGAGACCTGAGCACTCGGATGAATACTCACGGTCGTTTCAACGCCTGATATCTCGGTCAACAACTTTTGGGCTAGATCTAGCTGAACGCTTATCGAAGTCTGTATCAACAACTCAAGTCGCTGTAACCGTCCCAATAGAAGCAGTAACAGCAGCAGCGAGGCAAGCCCGAGGATACCTAGAGCGACATGGACGTACATTTTCTACAACAGCAGCGGAAGTATTAGCGCAGGGAATTGCTGAAGGCCGTCCTACAGAACTGATTACTAAAGATCTTAAAGGCCGCCTCAATGTAACCAAAACTCGCGCTGAAGTCATTGTAAGGACCGAAGCCTTACGCGCTCATAATGAGGCTTCACGTAACTACTACGCCCAGAACGGCATCGATCTGGTGATGTATTTCGCCACCAGTGATGATCGCTCCTGTCCTCTATGTACTGCTCAAGCAGGAAACATCTTTAAGAGAAATGCAATTACTGTTCCCCGTCATCCGCGTTGCCGTTGTTATCTCGCTCCTTATGCTGACTCTGTCTTTGATATAGATCCTACCTACGACGAGATGAGAAAAGCTCATAGAAAAGAGGTGCTTAGCTATATTAAAGAAAAGGGTGTAAATCTAAATTACGGCCCTGCATCATTTGAAGCGTTTGCGCCAACTCCTACAAGGTCATGACTAATAAAAGCTCTAAGAAACGATGTAAGGAGTGTGGCCCAGGCACCAAACCTTGCCGCTGCGGTAAAGCAGACAAAGCTAAAGCTAAAGCAAAGAAGAGTCCATACGCCGATGGGTGCGGGTATTGCAAAGATTCAGTAGCAGCATCCTTCAACGATGTACTGCATGTATGCAACTGATATTCAAAACGACAAAGACGTCCGCAGAAAGCTTCTTAGATTTCACCAGAAACGGGAGGACTTGAGGAGGGAGAGAGTAGGGAAAGCTTGCGGTGAAAGCTATATCCCTAAGACTCACAAATGCTCTAAAAATAGGGGATCAAATAGCACTTCTGAAGAGGGATCAGGAAGAAGTGCTGCCTACCGAGCCCGCCAGCTTGCAAGTATCGCCCTTAGAACAGCGGTTGCAGGAGGCGGTGCAGCAGCAGCGGTTCATGGGATCAGGTCTAAGACGATGGACCGGGATACCCGTAAAATATTATTGATCTGGGGGAGTGCGGCATCAGGTGCAGCGCTTGTGTCATTAAAAAATGAGCGCAACTCAACTAAATCACCTAAACAGTTTGCAGATGAAATCCGCGAATTAGAAAAAATGCCGGATGCGGAGCAAGAGACAGTTAGAAAATTCGCTGCATTTGTGGAAGAAGCAGGAATAGATCAACAGCGCGTGGGGATAAAACCCTCTTTAGGAGGAATAAAGGGATATTTCAATACAGGAAACCCAGACCGATTACACGCAAATGACCTTAAGAGAAAAGGTATGGCGGATGAGGACTACAAGGTAATGGGCCGTGCAATGCGTGGTTACATGGCTGATAGAAGAGATAAAACACCTGCACAGCAGGACGCACGTAATATTAAAGGTCTAAAAGCAAAAACAGAAAACTGGGGTCCAATCACTACATTCGCTGGGAAAAAGGAACTAAGCAATAGCTACGGCACTTATATTAAAGTGCATGAATTAGGGCATGCAATTCACTACAGAGGCGACTTCAAGACCCCATCGCGTGTGGTTGTCAGAGGAAAAGTCTACAAAGGTAATGCCTTAGAGAGTGAACTACGCAAATCTGTAGGCGTTTACGGTCAATCCGATATACGTCGAAACCCAAAGAAGGTTACAAAAACCGATTACTACAGTCAAGGTAATCGCCTAGAGACCTTCGCTGAAAACTTCGCAATGTATTCCTTGAGTGGAAAGCGAATGAAGAAGGACTTTCCTGTTGCTTACACATGGACAAAGGCAACTTTTGAAAATTCTTTGTCTAAACCAGTGAAGAAAGACCCCGTGCCAATGGCTAAGCTTATTTCAACAAAAGGTTATGAAGGTTTTGGCACTTTTGACCCCTACAAGAAACGCAAAGATGCAGAGGATTCATTAGATGCTGTATTTGTTAATCTCCAGCAAGCAGCCTCTACAGGTAACATAAAAGCAGCAATGGAAACATTCAGCGAGAACGGTGCTCGCATGTCTGAAGTTCAGTTAGCCATGGCACTTCAATGCGTCGAGGCCTCCAGAGTTACTGCTAAAGCGATGGAGTCTGCACCGACAGTTAAGCCCAGTAAATCAAGAGACGATGCTATGCAACGTACAGATAAAAAGTGCGGACAATCGGGTATTCCTGATAAAGCCAAGTGCACAAAGAAGATCACAGCACGGACAGCAGCCCGAGTCGCGGGTGCAGCAGTTGTGGTTGCCGCTGGTGCCTTAGCTCTAAAGAAACGTAGTCGTATCCGCCACAAGTTTCGTAAGACAGGCTTGACCGCCTACCAGAAAGCACGGCTCAAGAAAATGAGAACCAAAGGCACCGGTAAGTACGGAGCCCAGGCCAAGCGCAGCTTCACCTCCGCAAATATGCCTTTCTATACCGAGGCTGACCGACCCTTTGCCCTGAAGAGCAAGCGACTGTTCCGTGATTCGGAGGCTGCACCGAACGTTAAGCCCAATAAATCAAGAGGTGATGCTGTACAACGTACAGATAAAAAGTGCGGAAAATCAGGTATTCCTGATAACGCTAAGTGCTCAAAGAAGACAAGTTCCGCATTAGCCACAGCAGCTAAGACTGCAGCGGTGGTAGGCACAATCGCTGCGGGTGGAGCTATTCTCAAAAGTCGTCGGGCCAAGAAATTGGGAATGTCAGGCAAGTCCCTGAACAAGACGAAGCCGCTGTCAAAAACACAACGACTCGCCTTCACAGCGAATAGCGCCAGTAAAGCCGCAGAAAAGTCATTTCAGAAGGCAAAAACGGCTGAAATCTATCGCACATTTGCTATTGCCGAGGCCGTGTCCAAATCAAGGGAGGCGACCCGAGCATCACTAAAAAGTGGTATGCGCCGTCACCGATTAACAGTGGAAGGGTTTAGGCGTAAGTCTGAACCTGGATACCGCCGTAGTCTCGGCTCCTTCTTTAAGAGCAAAAATAAGCGCACTAAAAATGTACGCGACAGAGTTGCCAAAATTATGGATAGCTACAAAAAGCCCCGCTATTAACCAGCCTTATCATGTACGCAACTGACATTCAAAACGACAGTGCAGATCAATTTAATTCTGCCCGTCTAGACAAGCCCTGCGGTGCTTCTTATATCCCTAAAAACGCTAAGTGCAGCAAGGGAGTAGGCCAAGCAAAAAAGCCTCAACCTAAGAAGGGCACATTTGGTTTTGTTGAGCATACCCGCAGTGAAAGGAACAGGGCAATCCGCCTGATTGCAGGCGAGCGCTTTAAAGGAGAGGGTAGGAAAGAACTTTCAACACTAACTAAAAACTTCAAAAAGAACCCAAGCGCAGATCCAGATATGCAGCTCGTCAACAAAGTTGCAAAACGCGAGCTGTTTAATCGCAACGTCCGTAACGTCCGCAACGTTGCCACAGTCGGCGGAATAGCAATAGCTGGTCAAATGCTAGGACGACGTTTAAAAAGAAAATAAAAAGATAAGATACGCATATACATAGCTACATAATCCAGCTATTAAGTAATCTCATCATGTACGCAACAGATATTCAAAACGACAGTGCAGATCAATTTAACTCTGCCCGTCTAGACAAGCCTTGTGGCGCTTCCTACATCCCTCAGAATGCTAAATGTAAGAAGGGTCCGGGAAAGAAAGCTGTCAAGAGAAAACCCGGTTCAAACTCTCCAGAGAACCACGGCGGTGAACGGGTTAATCCCTCACCAGGCTATGCGAAGTTCCTAAAGAAAAAGGGAATCAATCCTTCTAAGCTTGGAGGCAATAGCCCTAAGGCCCAAAAGCTTGCTGAGGAGTACGGCAAAACCAAAACAGGTAAAGCAGCGTTTAAGAAAGGTGCCGCAGAGTACGAAAAGGAACAAAAGGAGAAACGTAAAAAAGGAATGAGGCGCGTGCGAAAGGCGCTTTTAGCGGGTGCAGGACTTGGTCTTGCTGGCGCTCTTTTAATGAGAAAATAAGGCGACCATATAGGGGCTTTTCAGGGGAGAACTGAGTCATGCGAAAAGCGATTCAACTTTCCCCACGCATTCGCTATCTCCCGCTTGAAGATGAGGAGGGCGATATCGGTGTCATGTTCCTGATGCCCGGTGGAGAAGGTGAGGAGAAAGCTAGGGTAGTTTCAATCGTAGATAGAGAAGACTTCAGGTTTTTCTATAACGAGTTTCGCGTCAAGGAGGACCGGCAGTACCTGTGGGGCCTTTTCAATGAAGAAAAGATCGGTTCTAGCGAAGGCAATGGTTGCTAGGAAACCTAGAGCCGAACATGACTCAGATCAAACCAATCTGATATCTGCTACATAGGTCTAACTGATTCACAGTATTGACCTGTATCAGCACTCAAGCTTCACATCGAGGAGCCAAGGGTGAGCACATGTTTGAGGGTTACTTCCTTGAGCAGGGTATTTTTATCGCCACTCCCAAGCACGATCTCCATCGCGTCGACTTTGTCGTCGAATGGAAGGAACAGCTTGTAAAGGTGAATGTAAAAACACTGCACTGGAATCCAACAAACAATGTTTTCAAGGCAGAAACCAGAACAAGTTGTCCTGGTGGACGCCGCCCCTATACGGCTGACGAGATTGATTATTTCGGCATCGTCAGTCTTGAGTATGGCTTTATATGGATGATTCCTCTATCAGCTACTAAAAAAAGTACTGGAATGAGTTGGCATCCACCAGAAAAGAATTACAGAAAACGTATTGACAGTTTCAACTGGAACCCATTCTTAGTGGCAAAAGTAGCGACCAATGTGGTTGAATCACTTGGTCCACGAATGAAAAACGAGTTGCAGATCGTTCCATGAGCGAACTGGAGCTAATTTTCGATAGATACCACACTAGAATAGTTGAAAATACTGACTTCGTTAAACTTAGTTAGTATCAGGGTATGGAGACTGTAGCTCGCTACGATTACGGCCTGATTTCTAAATCTGAAATTTCAGAGGAAGGATATCTAAAGGTCTGGTGTAAGGCTGCCCGAACGGGAACTCAGCTTTATACAAGGGGTGACGGCACTCAGTGCCGAGAATATCGCCCCGAAGATGAAGTATCGAAGCCTGAGTCTCTAGCTTCCTTTGGTATGAAAGCAGTCACAATGGGGCATCCCCCTATTTTGCTTGATTCCGGGAACACAAAGATGCATCAGATCGGACATGCGGGTTCGCAAGTTCGATATAACGATGGATTCGTAGAAGTAGCGCTTCTTGTCACTGATAAGAACGCAATTGAAAGTATCCAACGTGGCGATGCACAAGAAGTCAGCAGCGGTTATCGCGTTGACTTTGATCCTACCCCTGGTGTTTCACCAACAGGAGAAAGTTACGACGGCGTTCAAAGAAACATTCGCGTTAATCATATTGCGATTGTTCCTAAAGGACGTGCTGGTCGTGACGTTCGCCTGATCCTCGACTCCTGTGATCGCAACGATGCGATTGCATGGGACGAAAATCCATCGAATTCGCCCGTATTATCCATGGCACGAATCCAACTCGATGGCCTGGATCTCGAACTTCCCGCAGAAGCTGCTGGCTCGGTCCAATCCTTTGTTAAAGAGGCTGGACGTGCCAAGGCTGATCTCCAGAGCAAGCTGGACTCGCAGGAAGAACAGATTCAAGCCGTAGTCACAGAGAACGAAGAAGCTCTTGGTCGCTTAGATGCGGCGCTTGAGCGAATCGAAGAACTAGAAAAGCAAATCACTACTTCTGCTGAACCAGAAGAGCAACGTGATGATGCTGCAGACATTAATGAGGCTGTCAACCAGCGCCTCTCCACCCTGGACAAGTTCGCTCCCATCCTTCCAGAGGAATACAAGTTCGACGGCGAAGATGAGCGAGGCATTATGGCCATCGCTTATGAAAACGTCTTTGAACAAGCTCCTCGTGAAGACGCCAACAATGATTATTTGTTAGGTGTCCTTGACGGTGTACTCGCCGCCATGGAAGACGTTGAGGATGACGAAGAGGAAGTTAAGGCTGACGCCGAATTTCAACCCGAAGAAGAAGGCTCCAACGTTGCTGAAGTCCGTGCAGCTATTGCACAGGTTCAAGCAACCGAAAAGCTCGATTCTGGTGACTCCTACCGCGAGCGCCTAATGAATGGTTGGAAGTCCGATCTCACTGCTCACGTTTGATAGGAGCACAAAAATGGCAATTTCATTCACCGATACCACCGTTTCCAATCCTTCCGGTGCCCAGGGTTCATACCCCCTGGATCTGACCAAAGGTCATGAAGGTTTAATAGCAGATCTACAGGCATACGTCTCTAGGTCATACACCAATGAATCCAGCGCTGTAATTCCTTACGGCCACGCTGTGATCATTGATGGCAGTGCCACATCTGGTCTAGGTGCCAAGCTTCCGGCTGGCGCCTCCGCGACTGACGTGCTGGGCATCGCTGTTGACAGCAATGTCTTTGAAAACAGCGCTAGCGGCACATACACATCTACGCCTTCCACCAAGACCGCAGATGGTCGTGTTGGCTATGCCGACAAGCAGATGGTCAACGTCCTTTCTAAGGGTGTTATCTATGTGTTTACTGCGACCACAGTCGCTCTCGGCGATGACGTTCGACTGTTTCACACTGATTCCGCATCGGCGTCGTCCAACAAGGGCTACAAAGGTCGGTTCACCAAAACTGCCGAGGCAGGCAAGACCTTTGAGGTCACTGCAGGTGCTCGTTGGTTGAGCGCCGCTGCAGCCGGTTCTATCGCGCTGCTCGAGATCGACATCCCGACTCTCACCGTTTCTGCTGACTCATAAGAGGCCTTAACCATGTCCGAAATTCGGAACGACGACGTCGGCCTGTTCCTCGCACGCGAGCTAGAGCAAGTTCTTGCCCGCACCTTTGAGGTTCAATACGCCGATATTAAATACAGTTCTGTGCTTCCTATCTCAACAGAGGTAGGTCCAGGTGCAGATTCATTCACTTATCGCATCTTCGACAGCCAAGGCAGCATGAAGCTGATCGCCGACAAGGCATCAGATCTGCCCCGCGCTGACGTGTTGCGCAAGGAAGTCACCCATCAGGTTCGTAGCCTGGGTGCCTCCTTCGCCTACTCCATCCAGGAGACTCGTGCCGCCGCCATGGTGCCCGGTATGAACCTGGAGCAACGCCGTGCAAACGCTGTGCGTCGTGCCTACGAGGAGAAAGTTCAGGCTGTCGCCTACTTCGGTGACGCTGCCGTCTCAATGGACGGCTTCCTGAACAACGCAAACGTCGACAAGACGGTGCCTGACAAGTGGTTCGACACCGCAACCACTGACGAGATGTTGGAAATCCTCAACGAGGCTCCTACGTCAATCGTCCAGGGCTCCAACATGAAGGAGAGCCCAAACACGATGCTCGTCCCTTACGACGTTTATCGCATCATCTCTACGACTGCTCGCAGCACAACTTCTGACACAACTGTCATGGAGTTCTTCCTGCGCACCAACCCTTACATCCGCTCCATCGAGCCGATCAACGAGTTGGAAGCATCCAAGTCTTCACTGACTAAGGACCGCATCGTCTGCTACGACCGCTCCCCCGAGAAGGTCCAGCTCCACCTGCCTCGCACTCTTGAGTTCCTGCCTCCTGTGCGGAACAACCTTGAGTTCTCAGTGGCTGCCCATGCCCGCATCGGCGGTGTCGCTCTTTACTACCCCAAGAGCGCCCTCTACGTCGAGAAGGCCTGATAACTCACATCTGATCTGAACATGATTATCACCTACACCCCTCAACTGGAAAATCCCCCACGGGATAAAGACGTCGTCCTTGGTTTCTCCATCATTGGGGCCAAGGCAGGCGGCACTGAGCGTATCCAACTCAAGTCAGGGGTTAACCGCGACGTTGACCCTGCCGACTGGGAAAAGATCAAAGGAATGCCCCTAATGGGCGAGCTTTTGTCCCTCGGTGCAATTCAAGTTCAAGAGGACGTGGAAGTATGTGAGATGCCTTCCGGTGAGATCTTCGGTGGCCTCCAAACCATGCCACTTAAAGACGCCCTTACAAGCATCAACAAAACCTTCGATCTTGATCTACTCAATGAGTGGGGCAGGGCCGAGAACCGTGTACGCATCAAGAACGCAATCGCCAAGCGCGTTAAAGCCATCACAGAGGGTGAAGGCTAATGACAGTCACCGCCGCCACATTCCTTGTTCGTTTTCCCGAGTTCGGGAACATTGATAACGGTGTGGTGACGACTACTGTCGTTGAAGCCTCTCGTCTCTGCGATAGCGACGTATGGGATGACCAACATGATGACGCTGTCAATTACTTGACGGCTCATCTATTGGCATTGCGCACCCGTGCAATTGGACAACAGGTAGGTGCTCTTCCAGCCGATGGAAGTTCACAAAACATCCTGATCTCCACCACATACGGCGGTGTTTTCTGGGATATGCGTCAGGCACTAGCCACCACAACAGGGTTCGCATACTGATGGGAGCTTTCGCACCTTTCGATAACTCATCCCTGGACTTCGCTGTCTACAGCTCTTACGCTATAGACCCCCAAACTGGCAACCGTGTCCCTGTTAATACAACAGAGACTTACGCGGCAAACGTACAGCTACAACCTGTTCAATTGTCATCAGATCCTGGTATAGATCAGAGTGATATGTCCTGCAAAGGTCGTCTCCTCTCTCCTACTGTGTTCAGCACGAAAGTAAAGGTCGGAAGTATTGCTACATGCACCGTTAACGGTATATCTGGCACTCTTCGCCTTACAGATTTAGGCAGTAACACTCTTACTTATGCTCGTAGCACTCTTCATCAAGAGTTTACGGGTATTTTTGAGCAAAATGGCAAGGTTGGGTAATCATGGCAGCACAGAAGAAGCTAGACAAGTCAGCATTTAATCAAGCTGTTGCTGTAGCTACGCAAGCTCTGGTCCAGCGTCTTTCCGTGGAATACACGAACGAAATTTCTACTGCAAAGTGGGAATGGGTTGACGGTAAGAAAAGAGACATCGTAGATACCGGCAGGCTTCGCGCCAGTCAAACAGTTCGTCGTGTAGACGACGCTAAATTTGAATTTAGTTGGCCAGTTGAATACGCCACACAGGTGCATGAAGGGGCCAAGTTAAAAAGTGGAGGCGAATGGCCAGCTAGGCCATGGACTAAAACAGCACTGGAAAACGTAGATCCTAAAAGTTTCTTTGAGACTATACTTAAGAGAGAGTTAAGTGGCTAGTGTATCCCAAATACGCAGTTTAGTTGACTCGGCTATTGGGTCCAAAATAGGAAATTATATTCTTCCTGATGGATCTACGTCCCCCGCCCTCTGGGTTAGGGGTCAGCAGCAAGTTCCCAAGGATTGGACAATTACTGGCATCGAATGTGTCATTGATGAAGTCCCTGAGATGGCGAATCAGCCCACCTTGTCCCAAGCAGTATTTCTGTCAACTCGTTGGCCGATTTATTTAACTAGTTATGACACGGCTCAAACATTAGCCGAGGTGCGTTTGCTCCTCTTTCAGTGGTTCCCGGATATCGAGGATCCTGTGCATATTGCCCAGACCGATATCTCCTTTGAAACTCTGAAAGCCTTTATCCCCGATTATTCAATTCAACCAGAGAAGAGCTAATGGCTAATCTTCCAGGTGGCGCTTTTGCTAAGGGACGTGACCGCATCGTGCGGATTGCACCTACCACCTCCCGTCTAGAATGTACATTTGCCGCAAACACAGGAGCAATAGTTCTCCCAAACCCGACAACAGCCCTTTCTTACGAGTTCCTTAAGGGCGCGACCAAAGCTGAGTTCACTCCCTCGCCTAACTCCCAGGAATTCTATCTGTTGGGTGACAACGGCTGGAGAGATTCTGTGGGTGTAACCCAGGCTGGTGAGTTGGCATGTTCGGCCTACTTCATTAATGACCTAGCCGCCACCACCTTCGTCCCCACCCATACTATAGATCCCGCTCTATTAATGGTTTTGGGGGCTGAATCCAACCCCGATGTAGAGATTTGGGTTGAGATGTTCACATTCCTAGGAATAGACACAGCAAGCAGTGACGCGCCCAACTATCACGTCCGTGCTTTTTCGGGTTCAGTAACTAGCGTGTCTGAAGCAGCTCCTTCAGATGGCCTGATTGAATACTCTTGGACATTTCAATCCCGAGGCGAAGTCTTCGCTGGTACTCTCGCCTTAACGGCTGCCAATACACTTGATGTGTACGCTTAATGGACTTTGATTTGCTCGTCTCTGAAGACAAGCGGTCATATTTTATTTCTTGTCGTGAACGACACGACGTAATGGAAGTAGGGGCGGTTTACATCGCTCCTTTTTCGTCTTCACCCATGACACTTGATTCAGAAGAAGGTGGTAAAGTTACTCTGACACTACCACCAAATGTCATCAACCGGCCAACCGAAATGGTTGCTGTGGACACATCCTTTTTCATAGATTAATGAGTAAGTATTCAAATCTGTTTTTTACAGAAAAGGATTATTATGAGATAGCTCCTTTTCGTTTTCCTATTTACGAAGACCTTGTTGCCGGTGAGGCAGAGGGTGTAGAGAATGTTGCGCGTAATCAAGCGCAGAATACTTATACGCTGCTCAAGATCGCCAAGCAAGTCTCCAAAAAGAGGAAAATTAGTGTCAAGGAAGCTCTCGACGTCCTGTCAGACACAGACACTGATAACGAAGTCATCTACGAATTTGCAGAAGAACTAGCTGAGGTACAGCGAGGCGGTTCAACTGTCGCAGAACAGCAGATTGAGATGGTCACTCTGTTCCTCAAGTTCAGGGGAGAGCTAAAGGACAAAAAGGATTGGGTTGCTGTCCCAGATTGGACTAGAGAAGATACCCTGACCATCCCTTCCAAGGTGATGACAGACATCTTTGAGTTCATCAATTGGGAACGTAACGGCTGGCCAGAAGAGGGAAAGTAAGTACGAGGGAACAAGATCCAGAAGAGCTAATCGAAACTTATCGAGCTTATCTGGCATCCAAACCCCTCGATCTTGACAATCTCTACTTCCAACTTAAGTGCTCACCCCTAGCGGATGATTACTCCAGAATTAGTTTTCTGCACACTCCAGTAAAGGAAATAACCTTTGTCCTCAATACTTGGTATGCGGAGCAGAAACGTGTCGCCAACATAAATTCTATATCCACAGCCAAGCTCTCACAGGTTGTGCTGTCCTCTGCCCATGCATTCGGAGGGTCAAAAGAACCTATCCGTACCAAGATCACTGACTTCCTGCCTTTTGAGACAGATACTGAAACCAGCGAAGTTGAGGATCGTACCAAAGAAATAATGTCTAAACTTATAAAGAGAGGTATGGTCCCGTCACACGTAATTGCTGCGTTGCATCCTCTTATATCACTTTGATAATTACAACTGAGGCTTCCTAAGTGGCATCTCTTGGCGATCTAACTCTATTTATATCTGCCGAGACTGATAGGGCTCAAAAGGATATTGATGGCCTAGGTAAATCTGCTGACAGAGTTACTAGCAAGAAAAGAGAGTTTGACTTTGATTTTTCAAAGGCGCGTAATAATATTCGGAATTTCAAGCGAGAGCTTGAGAACGTAGGAAGAGCTGCCAAAGCTGCCTTCAAGGTGGCCAGGCAAGAGCCCTTCCTCGATGACGAGATTGAATCCGTCGAAACCTTAGGGAGAAAGATCAAGCAGATCGGACCTGCCTTAAATACTGCAAGAAAACCAGGCGACATACTAGCGAAAACGTTTGAAGGGATAGGCCGCAGCACCATTAGTGTCGTCAATGGTCTAGCCAAGATCGGTTTTGCTCTCTACGGCCTTAAGCAGATCACGGGTGTTCTGCAAGCAGCGTTTGGAGGCTTCTTTAAAGCCACGGTTGGTCAAAACATTCGGCTAAGGGAGCAAATCCTCAAGACTCAGACAGCGCTTGCGTCTACCAACAATGTATATGAGGATGGCAAGCTTATTAGCGATCCTCTAAAGGCCATCGAGGCACTTACAGGGAAAATTGAGGAGCGTATTGTAAGCATCCGTGAGCGCTCCCTCGACCTGGCAGGTGTAACAAGTAGCGAAGTCATCGAAGTCTTTGGCATCGTTTCCCAGCAGATGGGACAGATCGGGGGAAGCCTCAAGGACGCAGAAGATCTAGCGATCTCCTTCTCGGCAGCACTCGGTACTTTTGGCATCCCCCTCCATCAGGCTCGCCAAGAGGTTGGATCGATCCTGCGAGGTGACATCACACACGACTCCTACCTCGCAAAAGCATTAGTAATTACACCTGAGCACGTCAAGAAAGCAAAGAACAGCACAGAAGGTCTAGTCAAGTTCCTAGAGAGGAAGCTTGAAGCCGCTGTAGCCGGTCAAGCCATCGCAGCAAAGAGTTTTAGTGGTGTTGTCTCTAACCTTGTCGACTTTCAGGAGCTAATAGGTCAACGCTTTGGCGAACCTCTACTAGATCCCCTACTTGCAGGACTCAATAAGGTCTATGCAATGCTCACCTCTGTTAAAGAGCAAGCATTCGGCGCTGCAGAAGCCCTAGGTTCGGGTCTGGGCAGAGCCGCCAGTTTCATAGGGGTCCAAGTATCCACTGATACACAGAAGGCGACCGGAGAAGGGGCATTAGGAAAAGCGGGTGCACAGGTTGAGGACGAGATCAGGTCTGTTGGAGCACAGATTGCAGCATTAGGCGCTCAGCTTGAGAAGGTCTTCAGCAACATCTTCCTACTCGCCGCGAAAGCAGTAGCAGTATTAGGCAAAGGCATCAAAGAACTTGCAGGCGCATTCGTCGGACTGAACGTAGGTATTTTCAAATCACTTGTAAATACCTTTGAACTTCTCCTCTGGTCTACACAGGGCCTATTTGTGGCCGTTGGGGACTTATTAGGGGTCTATGCCGACTTCCTCAATATGCCAATCATTGGTTGGTTAGCTGAAGTAGGAGCGCAATTCAAACTCCTAGAAACGCTTGGCGTAGGAGCCGTTGTCAAGTTCGTTATGGTCTTCTCGATCCTGAAGGCTAGCTGGGCAAAGATTGTTGGATGGATAAAAGTATCCGTTTCAATAATCAAGGGGGTTTTTGCAGAATTCGCAGCATTTTCAGCCACAGTTTTTGCAGCACTAGCTCAATCGTTAGCTGTCTTTGCATCATCATTAGGAGCGTCTGTACCTGCAGCCAAAGCTTTATCCGTTCAGCTAGCACAAATGTCCGCGAGCGCAAATGCAGCCTCTGCGAGCATGGCGAAGCTCTCAGTAACCAATAACTTCTTAGTTAATGGTATGAAGAATATAACAAAGCAGGCAATAATTTTCAACCTAAAGATGGCTGCCGTCGTGGCTATCATCGCTATTGCTATTAAGGTCTGGGGTGATTACAAAAGACACCAGGAAGCATTATTTAAGGCTGGTCAAGCCGACAAGGCATTTAAGGACTTAGCCGCAGGACTTGCAGACGTCACAGAGAAATCAAGTGAAGCTGCACAAGCTCAAAAAGAGCTGGCATTAGCTCTTATCGACTCTCAACTAGCTGCTGATAAGAAGGCGTGGATAGATGCAACAGAAGAGGTTGAAAAATATACCGAAATTGTTAAAAAAGCCGACGAAGCAAAAAGTAAATATAAGAAGCACTCCGACTTTCATACACCTTTCATGAAATGGGTGCAGGGACCAAAAATAACAAGCCATCAAGAAGCACTTCTAATTCGGACAAAGAAAAAGCAAGCAGAAGCTCTGGCGGAATACGAGAAGAGAATGGTGCAGCAGCAGGAAGCAAATAGAATCGCCAATCTCAAAAAGGATATTGAAACTCGGTCCAAGGAGCATGGAAAACTAAGTGAAAAGCTGGCAAAGCAGGAACTTGATCTAAACCGGAAAGTACTTCAAGACAAGTTTAATGCTGAGATGGAGCTTGCTCAGAAGCGCATCGAGCATGCCCGATCTCTCGCACAGGAAGAGATTGAATTAGTGGCAAATCGCAATAGGGAACTTATTAAGGGAGAGGAAGGAGCCTCTGCAACCGCTCTTGCAGGCCTCGCTGATTACGCCAAATCAAGAGCAGAAACGGAAGCAGGTATAGAAGCAAAACGTGCGCAAAGAGTCATCGCGATCCAACGTCTGGAGAATGAGATTGCGAACTACAAGTTCCAAATCAACACCAAGATTGTAGCAATGCGCAAACAAGGCGCAAGGATTGATCAAGCCGCCGCCGATTATGTCAAAAAGGTCTGGGAGGACATAATCCACGAACGTAATAAAGTTTCTATTGTTGAAGCTATATCCGCAAACAAAGCACTTCCCCTTACAGGAGGAGATCCCCGCGCTGTATCCGGAAACACCGGTAATAGTGATGGACCGCACGTTCATTTACAAAGTACGAATGAACAACAACTCCTTAACGATGCATTGAAGCTTATCCAGTTTTGGCAGGCAATTGGTGAGAGGGAGATTTACATCGATGGAAAGCACGTTGGATTCATCAATGACGTTCAAGTGCTCATGGACTTGCTTAAGAAGCAGTTGGCTAATCATTCGACACGAACTGCGGATGGTGTTCATGCCATAGATATCGCTGTCCCGGAAGGCACTCCAATCCCTGGAGTGCCTCTCCAGAAAGATTTAGGGGAAAAGGCTGGTTTTGGATCCTACTTTCCATCTGGTACTGGGGTCTTTCACATGATGAACCCTAAAAATGTCACCCCTAGGGTACAGACAAAGGAACAGTTAGCTGCTCTAGAAAAGTCAATGCAGGCACCGAAAATTCAAACGCCCGATATGGAAGGTGTGATAGCTGCCAAGAGAGCACTTTCAGCAACCGTTGAAGATCTGGCGGCATCTCAGGAGAAGTTGGCAATGCTAGCTCTTGACAACAAGTTGCAGGAAGTTATTGAAGGATTAGCACCTAAAGCTGTCGTCGAGAAATACGAAGACGCAGTCATTCATGCCCAAGAGCTAGGCAGAGTTCTTAAGGAGAATAATGGCATCACAGTCGAGCGAGCGCAGATTCTCGCTGATATTGCTGCGCGTGAAAAGATTGTAAGACGTGAGCTTGCAGAAACTATAGAAGGGGTTATGGATACGGAAGGAATTGCGCATGAGAAAAAATTGAAGATCATTGAAGAATGGAAAGCTAAAGTCGAAGAGACAATCCATGGAAACGAGAAACTTAAAATAAAGTCGTATGCAGATGAAAAAACAGCACGTCTGGAGCACTTAGATATAGCGAAAAAGATAGCAGCAGTTGAAGCGATGGCGAGAGACGCCAAAGCAGGCACACTTAACACTAAGACAAACTGGATCACGGGCCACGCACAAATGCAGGCTGGTTCAACATATGATAGGTCCGACCGGGCCAGAATAGTGACTCAAGGCCAGCTTGACGCTCGCTATGCACAGTTGGATGATCAGGGTCACTTCTCTGGTGAGGGCGGCGCTGAAAATCTAGCCGGTTTCCAGCAATTCTCCGAGACATCACTGTTTAACGCAGAACGTCAGGCTGAGATGGACGGAATGATGGAGCGTTTCGGGCAACTCAGCGAGATTGCATCTGGAGTTGGCAGCGCCATCAGTACGGCCTTCACTCAAGGCTTTGCAGACATACTCACGGGCGCTAAATCAGTTCAAGAGGTACTTGGAAATATGTTCCAAGGCATAGCTGACAGCTTCATGCAAATGGCACAAAAGATCATCGCCGAAATGATCAAGATGCTGATTTTAAAAACTATGCTGAAAATATTTGGATTATCAGGCACGGAGGTAGCTACTGACACTGGAACGGGCTCTTTCAGCGGATTTGAGTCCATGTCGTCGGGAGGATTCGACTTCAACACCACTCCCAAAGGTTTTTCTTGGCCGGCAATGGCTAAGGGTGGCATTGTCACTGGACCCACCGCAGCTATCATCGGCGAAGGCGGTCAAAATGAAGCCGTAGTTCCTCTACCTAATGGCAAGTCAATTCCTGTTGACTTTGGCAAGAAAGGTGCAGGCGGTGACATTCAAACAAATATCACCGTAAATGTTGATCAATCAGGCAGCACAGATACTCAGGTGGATGGCGATTCAGCCAACAAGCTCGGCAAGGCTATCGATGGTGCGGTAAAACGGGTCATCATGGAAGAAAGAAGATCAGGCGGTTTACTACACAATGGCCGACGTTAATCTCGCATTGGACATCCCAATGCATGTCCAGGAAATTCACACCCACCGTGTCCGTAAGTTTAGCTTCGGTGACGGCTACGAACAGGTCGCAGCGGATGGTACGAACACTCGCATGACCGAGTACAACATCACAACCAGACCACTCGTAGATGCGGATGCCACGAACCTACAAAACGATTTAGATAAAGTTGCTGTTGGGGACTTCTTCTTAGTAACACTTCAACCCTTCAGCTCTCAAGCACGTCGTTACAGACTCAAAGGCAATAGCTATCAGCGTCAGTTCCTACCAGCTCACGTAACTAGGCATCAAATCTTTCAATTTACTTTGGTTGAATCCTTCTCAAGCTAATGGCACGAAGAAATGTCTTACAAAAGAGTTCGTTATCTCTTACCGCTGGCAACTACCTTGACCTCATAAATGCCATTGATGCTCTTCAAGGTGCTGAGGAAAATTTCTACAAATCCAGGGCAGAGGAGTTAAGTGCGTACAAAGGAGCAGTTACTGTTGGAAAGACTCAGATCGAGCAAGAATACGACGCCCAACTAGGCTCTAAGCCTTGGGAATACACGGATAATTTCAACGCATCTAATAACGCCGAAGCAGAAGCTACAACTGGAGGTGGCCCTTTAGGTGGAGGGCCACCCACTCCTTTTTTAGTTCTACTGCCTGATGTTGGTGACGACGACAGGTGGGATCCTGATTCAACAAGCGGCGTCCTTGATCCCAAACAGTATGTTTTGTACACCCCTGGAGCAGGAGAGGAACAAGTTGATGTCTTTTACCAAGATATTGACTGGTTTAAAGACTCTGGTCCTGGAGAAGACGGTGGTTTCGGCGAAGTGCCTATTAAATACCAGGACAACAGTGCACTGACCGGCTGGATGGCCCACATGTATAGATTAGTAGGTAGCCTATATGACGATAAGGTCAAGCCTAAGTGGAATAAGTATAAAGACGAACGAGATGAATACAACAACTCTGTAGGAGGAGGCGGCGGCGGAAATTTCTTCTCCGGCAATGGAAATGAACCTTGGAAGGGATACCAAGGATCCGCAAACCTCTCTTACAACCGTCCAAAAGACCTCTCAACCAAACTTGTCAAAGAAGCCATGGGGGCTAACGATTAATGGCTTTAAAGGAAGATGCTCTTATTTCTCTTTTCATCATCGATGGTGAAGCCTCGACTGCAGGTACAACTTTCGGTCGGATCAACATGGTTAGTCCTGAACAGACCGGTGGTGAAACAGTTGAGTACGTGAATGAGGACGGGACAGTTGTTACCTACAACCCCTCCCCTGTTGCATTCGGAGGTGTAGAGATCACAGGCAGCAACAAACTGCCCACACCCAAAATAATGTTCGCCAATGTAGACGGGGCCTTAACAGATCTTTCAAGAGACTTTGATGATCTAGTTGGCTTCAAAGTTATCCGTATTCGTACCTATGGCAAGTACCTAAAGAAGGTAGGTAGCACCACAATCTCTTCATACGATTCAAATGCACATTTCACTCCAGACACTTGGTACTTCCAGCGAAAAATGGAGGAGAATAATCTAGGAGTCACATACGAACTGGCTTCCATCTTCGATGTGGAAGGACTGACTATTCCAAAGAGAAGAATGTATGCAAACTTCTGCCCATTTGCGTATCGCGGTCCTGATTGCAACTACAGCGGAGGGAACGTTGCTTACAAAGATGGCAATGGTACTCAAATATCCCCAGATGGATGCAAGAAGACATTAGCGGCATGTAGAGCACATTTCGGGGGTGGAAAGCAATACCGCTTCGGTGGATTCCCAACCGCTCAAAACTAAATATGGATACTCGTAAACACCGTCGCATTGCACGCTTGGCCATTCAAGCCGTTCCTCGTGAGATATGCGGAGTAATCAAAGAAGGAAAGGTTGTCCAATGCCGGAATATGGCGGCCAATCCAGAAGAAGCCTTCCTTATTGATGCACAATCATATTTAAAACACAGGCCAGACACAATCTTTCACTCTCATCCCAAAGGTAATGAGGGATTTAGTGAACATGATCTCGTTGTAGCTGCGAATATGGAATTAACCTCTTACGTCTATTGCGTTGAGGCGGATCGTCTTGAGAAATGGTCCCCTGATACGGGGCTAGAGATATTTGAGAAGGTACTCAGCTAATGATGAAGATCAAGCTAGAAGGTGTGGTAGGCAAGCGTTTTGGACGTGAGCACAACCTTAATGTACGGAATCCTAATGAAGCCATTCGTGCACTCTGCCATCTAATACCAGGCTTCCGTGAATACCTAATCTCAGCGCATGAGTACGGAGTATTCTTCCAAGCCGTTACAGATAAGAATACAAACACTGGTTATCAAGAATTAGATCTTGGCTGTGGAGAACTAACACTCGTACCTGTCATTACAGGTGCTATGAACTTCAGTTGGCAGAACATAGGTCTAATTCTCATCGGAGTGCTTCTCGTAGCCATCTCCTTTGGAGCATTTGGTATTGCATACGGCGGTGTTACAACTCTCTCCTACTCCCTCAAAATGGCGGCTATGAGTTTGGGTTTTGCGCTCATCTTCACAGGTATAGCCGGTTTATTCGCCCCAGGTGTCCCCGAAGATGGAAAACAGGAGGGCTCCGAATCCAATGACGCTGTCGCTTCAGGTGGCCGACCAACTGCAACATCAGGCTCTGCAGTTCCTCTCCTCTACGGCGAGTACTTATGCTCAAACATGCCTGTCATATCATCGTACATCGATGATGACAACGACGGACACCTCCTTCTACTGATCTCTGAGGGTGCAATTGAAGGTTTAGCTACTGGCGATTCAAACACGGATCTTTACTTCAACGGACTGCAAGTTGCTTCTAGCTCTGTAAAGAAAATCCAGATAACTGACGGCACACAAACAACCAAACAAATCGATGTTGTCCAGTCTGCAGGTTTCCACCTCCCTATTGGATCGTCACTCGGCAAGTCAGAGGAAGGTGACCCAAACCCTCAAATAGTTCGCTCATTCACTCAGGAGAATGCCGACAACATGAAGCTAAGGGTGCTACGCGGCCCTTGCTATTGCCTTAAGCAAAAATCACAAAACACGGGTGGAGCACCTGAGTCCAACTACAGGGATTACGACACTGACAGCGACAAAAAAAGCAAGGGTCGTCCAGATGAAGCTGACGATTATTTGGCATGGAATGCAAGGGTACTGGACAGCGACGGAACCGTTCTTTACGACAGGACAGTACAAGATAAAAAACTTAAGGCTCAGAAGGTCTATGACTTTGGCAATATCAATATCCACGGGGCTCCTATACCCATATCTATTATTGTCACCAGGCTAGATAAAAATGATATCCCCGAGCCTTGGAGCTATGAGGGGGGATCGGCGATGAGAAGCTTCTCTTATGTCAAGGGTGACATTCAGGTCGTTTCCGCCGACGTTACATGGGACGAAAGATTAATTTATCCCAATTCAGCTCTCATAGGGATGGAGTTTTCTGCGGGAGAGTTCACTCAAATGCCTGCTGTCCAAGGTCTATTTCGTGGACTCAAAGTTCCAACGCTCAACAACAATCTCACTGTTTCCTACGCATGGAGTGATAATCCTGCCTATGTACTCCTCGATCTACTAACGAATCCACGTTATGGCTGTGGACGTCATTCATATACAACCGTTGGCCCATCCTCTGCAGATGTTGTCCACCCTGGAATACGCATAGAAGATATTGATCTAGCTTCCTTCAAGGTCGCTGCTGACTACTGCGTAGCTCAAAAAATCAAGTTTAACGCTTACATCGCCCGTTCTGCTGATGCCCTCGACCTTATTAGATCAGTAGCTGCAACCTTTAACGCCTCATTGATATATGCGGGTGCTCATGCATCCCTGGTCATCGACAGGAGACTAACGACGGCACAACAATCAGAATTCCGTCTCTACTCCAATGCAAATGTTATTCAAGATACTGATGAATCAGGCGAGGTCACAGCACCATGTTTCACCTATGAAGGAACAGGAAAGAAGGCAAGAACGAGCGCAGTTGAAGTAAGTTTTGTTGATCCCAATCAGTTCTACAAGGAAGCGAAGGAGAGCCTAGAAGACACTACAGCGATTGAGCGTTACGGGTATAATCAAAAGCGCGTTAGAGCCTTAGGTTGCACCAGTCGAGATCAGGCACGTCGCCTTGGCCGTTATATCCTCGCTAGCAATACTCTTAATACAGAAACCGTATCTTTCAGGGTAGGAACTGAAGGAGCGATGTTGCTCCCCGGTGATATCTGTCTTATCGCCGATCCCCTCAAAGTTCGCTTTCCTCTAGGGGGCCGTGTTCTCTCGGCTACTTCTACAAATGTCGTCCTTGATAGAGAACCCGCGATTTCTCCAGGTAGTAATTTTTACTTATACACTTACGGCGCTTCTGGTATTGCACAGAAATCGAAGATTAGCAGCATCTCGGGAAATAGTGTTCAGGTTCAAGGCTTCGCCAACACCCCTACATCTATGCAGATGTGGCTCATAGTAGATGAAGACAATGAACAGAAACATCGCCGTTATAGGGTTCAATCAGTTAAGGAGGATGGTAAAGGTACTTTTGATGTGGTGGGTATTCTCTATACAGACCGTAAATTTGATTATGTGGAAGACGGCGATCTAGATTTTGGCACCGCAACTAGGACGTACCCCAAGAACACTAATCCTTCTGTTTCGGCTTCCAAGATTAACTTCAGTATCCGTAATCTCGAAGCATAATGGCTAGAACAATCATCTGTGAGTGGGAGGCACCCTCCACCTATCCATACGTCATCCTAGACTCATTATTTCCTGGAGGGTTATTCACTTCTCCAGTACCTGATCCCAGCATTGATCATTACGAGGTCGAAAGATACGACCCAAATGAAGATATATGGATGACTATGGGCTATCCACGTAATCCCCGAATTGAGTTTGCCGGAGAGGATTTTGATAACGCTACAGTTAGAATACGAGTGATTCTTAGAGATGGCACTAAGACCCCCTATGTGTCCTCGGGTAACTTTCAAGTACAAGGCATGATCGCTGATTTTGAAAGTTTAAATAACATTACTCTCTTGTCCTTCATCTGATGACGCTATACGGACGTGACGCTAACGGCAACGATGCCTATATCCGCGCAACGGGGACCGGTGCAGTAGGTTCTGGATACGTAACCTTCCACGACACACTATCTGAAGAAATTAAGTTCGCGACTCTGGCACAGGCTTCTGGTACAGCAGCCTCAGACCTAATTGCTGCTGTCACTGGAAAAAAGATTCGCGTACTAAATCTTTCATTGAGCGCTGATGCTGCCTGCAGTATCAAACTTGAAACAGGAGCATCAGTTGCAACTATTGTCAGTGATATTTATCTAGGTATCAATGGCACAGTCAATCTGTCTGACTCCCTAGGTCTTTTTGAAACAAATTCAGGAGAAAAACTCCTACTTACGAAAACAGGTACAGCAAACGTCAGTGTCACACTTGCGTATAGGGAGGTCTGAATTTGACCCGTGTATTTGGCCAATTATTCAAGGACGAACGCGATGGCATCCTTGCTATTCAACCTTCCAAGCCATTTTTCGGATGTGATCGGGGTGAACGCCATTATTCCGTGGCTGATGGCTCCATCGATATTGAGCTATTACCTACCCCTCGTGGTGTTTTCTACAATGTCGGCTTTAAGGCTATAGGAGATACTCGGCGCACTGATTACACACTTCGCTGGACTGTCCCAGCCAAGGACGAGATCAATGTAGGTATTAAGCCCGAAAATCAGGAAGCCGAACAAGAGGCTGCTCTTCCCAACGTCGCCTATCAAGTTAAGCTCCGTCGTCTGGCATCCGATTTAGCAAAAGCCCTTGAGCGCATTAAGTCTCAAGAGGAAGAACTTGCTCTAGTAAAGCAGCAAGAGGACAACATAAGGCGCACATTTGAACAACATAAACGTGACGTAGAAGTAGTTCTCACGAAGCGAGATCAACATATTGCCCAGTTACAATCTGCCCACGAACCTAAGGTTCAAACTGTTATACAAGAGGTGCCTGTCCCCCCTAAGGCCTTGCAGGATCGTATTGACACCCTAGAGAGAGAACAACTACGCCTTATCGCCCTCAATGATAGATATTATCAAGCATTTTTAGAGTTACATCAGTTAAAGTTAGAAGGAGCGCAATCTAACAAATTTCCTGACCCTGTTAAGGAAATTCCGGGTACAGCCCAGCAGCGCCTGATCCATAAGCTTCTGGCTAAATAGATATGGCACTGGATAGTATCGACATCGTTGTACGACAAGGCGACTCGTTCGACGAGCTTTATCTGAATATTGAGAAGCCTTGGGGCACACCCCACGACTATTCAGATTCAGTACTTGTGGCCGACATTCGCCGGTTCTTCAATGACTCCACCACGCCTGCTTCTGCCGTTGATTCCTTCGGAATTGTCGAGCTAGATCCCGCACTTGGTAAGGTTCAACTCAAGCTAACCAGTCGTCAGACTGATAGCTTAGGCCGAAATGTTCCCCTTGGTTACGAAGAACGGGGGGTGGCTCAATCTGGCCTTTCCGGTGGCGTCGACCCTACAGACGAATCCCAAGGTAAGTTCCTTTGGGATCTAAGAGAGTACTTCACCCAGACTCAAGCCGTCATCCAGAGCATTTCAGCTGGAGCTACCTTCACCGGTTCAGGCGGCGCAGTACAAAATAAAGTTCGTATCACAACGACGACAGCTCACAAATTAACATCCGAGGATCAGATCATTATTACCGGAACTGGCCAATCAGTCTACGATGCGCCAGTTGACTTTTACTCCAACAAATTAACGATTGAAAGTCCCACCGTATTTGACATTGAGCCTACTGCCGCAGGCGCACCAGCGTTCTCAGTAGGTATCGCTCAAGGTACAATATCTTTGTACAAAGAAGATACGGTGGCGATAGGCACGTTGGAAGTAATTCCTCGTATTTCCAGAGACTCTGTTAGCTAAAGGTAAGACCTAATGGCATCCGTCGAAGAAGGCGTAAGTGTAATCTCAGTAGGTAAGACTACGCCTATCCCGGCGGGGCAAGCTACTAGCGCCAACTCCCTTCCAATTGTTGTTGCATCGGATCAAAGTCCGATCCCGATTCTCGACAATCTTTCAGCACCATCACAGGTCCGTGACGACCTGCTGGGTATCCCCCGTGTTCAGACTCCACTTGCAATCTTCGATGACATAAACCTCATCGATATTGACCCCAACATTTGGGCAAAGAATGAGCAGACAACCAATAACATCCGAGTAACACAGGTCAACCACCTATTACAGCAATCTTGTGGTGAAGTTCTACTCACCCCTTCTGCAGCTAATGGCAATATTGCCAGCCTAATTACAAAGCAGAGCTTTCCATACCAAACCGGTCGTATCACTAGCGCGTCCTTCGGCGTCTCGATGAGTCGAGATACCAACGCGACTATGGAGTACGGCATGTTCGACTCCACGGACGGATACTTCCTGCGCATAGTTGGTGACCTACTCTTCTACGTCCGCCGCACCAGCTCAGGTGAGCGTCCACAGGACCATCTAAATGGATATTTGGGTCAGGGCCCTGACCCCACCACATTCACTGTTGACTCTGATGTTCTGATCGCTCAAGACAAAAGAACAGACCTAGGCACGATTTACAAGCTTATCTCCAGCTCCCCCACAGTGATGGAGGAGATCGTTCCTCGTCAGTACTGGAACGGCGACAAGATGGTCGGCGAAGACGGTGGAACAATCCTTGGAGCAGCCGACGCTAACTCCGTCCACAAACTCAGCCTCACCAATTTGGTGATGACTCGCATCGAGTACGGCTGGTATGGTGGCACCGGTAGCCGTATCATGTTCTACGTCCCAGTCGATGCAAATCTTCCATCTGGCGAGACAGTAAAAACAGCACGTTGGGTGATCGCACACAACCTCAACTGCTCAGACCGCATCCCTTATCCCTCACTGGGAAATCCGACACTGCCGATGCAGTTCAGGATTGAGAAGACAGGCACTATTTCTGCCAACTCCTACATCCGTAAATACGGCGCTCAGATCTCCATCGACGGTGGTGATTACAGCAAGCTCGCCGTCTACAGCAAGGACGGAGCGAAGGTCACTGGCATTGATACCTCGACCTTTGAGCCCCTTTTGGTGCTAAGGATCAAGGAACTTATAACTAATAATCAGGGCGAATCAAAGCGGAATCTCCTCAGGGCATTCCCCCTCCTCCTAGCGATGGTCAGCTCGCATCGCGCTCAATTCTTGTTGGTCAAAAATCCAACGACGATGAGTGATGCCTCATCAAATCCGGTTACGGCCTTCACCAGCACGGGAACTCTTTCCGCGATTGAGACCAACGACCCCGACAGCCCCACGAACGCCATTTCTGGTTATACGGGTGGTGAACAGTTGGCATCCTTCTTCACGGGAGACGCCGACGCTGCGACTGTGAGCCTTACCGATATCTTCTCCTTCGCTCGTCAGTACCTGACAAGGGAATCCACTGCGGCTGCTGGCACCGCTGGTGACGTTCTCCTGATCGCTGCTCGCTCAATCGACAACGCATCCAATACCTGTAAAGCCAGCCTTACCTGGGGACAACGCTAATGGCAACGGCCTACCAACTGCCCGAAGACGTCGGGCAGAAATCCGTAACAAGAAACGGGGAAGAGGTTCAGGCCGCATCAGAATTTCCCGCCGGTCAAACCACAGCATCAAAGAGCATTCCTACGGTTATACCCCGTAAGGATTTCACTCTTCCAGTCATCGACAACTACCGCTCCACCACAGAGGTGGATCGGGACATGCTGGGCTTTCCCAGAGTCACCAAACCCTTCAACTTTCTCACTCGTAACGATGCTTACGAGCTGACGCATGAAGACTGGATCTACGACGTCACAGGTCTGAACGAGAGACCTGAAATTAATGGCACTCAATCCGCTCGGTGGACTCAAGCCTTAAACGCAACAGCGGTTTACGCACCCGCTCCTAATGGCGAAGTTAAATACAACTCCAGTGCAAGTTCCGCTCAGTTATTCCTCAACACCAACCATGGCGGCTTCCAGAGAGCCCGCATCTGCACGAAAAAGAGATATCGCTACCAACCCGCCTGCATCGTTCGTACCAGCCTCGCCGTCAAGCTTTCTGTACAGACAACCCCTGTCAGTGTCACAAGACTTTGGGGCATAGGTGATACGAACGATGGCTTCTTCATTGAATGCAGCGGCGATGGCGTAGGGGATCGTCTTCAAGTCCTCTACAGGAACAGCGCCGGTAATGGGCTGACATACGAGTCGAGGACTCCACGTTCGCAATGGAACGGCGACCCCGTCGACGGAACTGGACAATCCAAAGCCAATTTGGACCTCTCCAAAACCTTCATGACGATGGTGGAATGGGGCTGGTACGGCGGTTCAGATGTCCGCTTCTACTTCTATCTCGTCGATGACGACGAAGCATTACCCACCTCGATAACCCAGATTCCTCGTGGTCGCTGGATTCTTGTCCACGAACTAATCCTTGCCGATACTGCTGTAAGAAACGATCTAGTTGAGTCCAACGGTGTTTCCGCTACACGTTCATACGACGTCCCCTCTCTGAGGGTTCCTGTCCTCCCCGTTTGGGTAGAGATCAGCAATAGTGGAAATCTTGCCCGCTCTGAATTTATTGAGCGCTACGGCGCATCAATCCTGGTGGACGGCGGTGCTACAAACCGCGCCAAGATAGCCGTTGTTGATCATGGGTTTGACGCCTTAGTCAATCCAATAGTGGGAGGTCTATACGGAGGTACAGGCACCTCAGTATTAACCCTTCGCTCTAAGGAACACTTAGTTAATGAGGATGGAAAGGAAGTAACGAACTTCCTCCAAACGCTTCCACTTAGGTTAAATATTGGTGCATCCGACCTTGTTGAAATCGAGGTATGGAAAGATCCAGAGATGATCGCTCCCGAGGAGATCGGGCATGTGAATGGAAGGCTTCCCTACAAAACAGGTGACTACGTCTCACCATTCAACTTGGTTCCACAAATAATCACAAGTTTCGATAGCACTGGAACTGAGTTTGCATTCATGCAGGAACCTCCTTCCGCTGACGTATTAACCGTCAACACACAAGGCTATGGAAATATGGTCAGTGTTGATGCCAGTTTCAACGATTATCGAATACTGAAGTCTGGCAGACAAATTTGCAGCTTCCTCGTTGACGCAAAGGGTACATCCATTAATCTCGATGAATTCTTCAGCGCCTTTAGAGAAAACCTCACAACTGAGTACGACACACCAACAGAATTCCCTATTAAGACCGACACCCTATCAATAGAAACATTCGACGTCAGCACAGGTCTGGTGAAAGTAAATGATGCCTTCCGTCTACGCCTATATCTGGGACAAAGAATCAGCAAAGGCAACACTAACTACTACGTTCTATCCATCGATTCCAGTACAACTTTCAAACTCAAAGCAGCTAAAGTAGATACAACTCCTGTGCTTTCAGGCTTAACCACTGGCGACACACTTGTTGCTCATTACGAGCTTGATTTAACAAACAATGTCGCGGCATCTCTCAGGCCTATTTACAGGTCTGAAGTTGTATTCATAGCCAAGCCTTTCAACACCACAGTTACAGCACTAGACAAAACTGTCGAGTACAATGCGGAATGGATGCGCTTAATTAATACAACTAGTTCTGATACTTACAGTATTCAGACTGCTCCCACCGTAAATCTCCATCTAACAAACGGGATTGTCTAATGACTGTCACTGGTTCCAGTCTTATTAATACATCAGCTAATGGTCAACCAACTGATAACGAGGATCGACCCTTTAGCTTTGCAATGGGGACTCAAATATTCATTAATCCCTCCGACGATCCTACTGATGCTGTTGTATCTTTCAAGCTTGATCCAAACCTATTAGCCGGGTCTCTTGCCACTGGCGTCTCCAATCTCGCCGTTGGTTTGGCAGTTGATTCAGAGCTAAACTCGCTATCTAGTTGGACAGCCGCGAAGATTCAAACAAGCAGTGGCAACCTATTTGCTGTGGGATTTGGTCGATCAACTACCTCACCAAACAGGGTTGGCCTAAATATTAATGGCACACAGGAAGCAACTGTTGGACGGTCTATAGACGCAACAAGTGTAGACACTGCAGATAATACCTTTACTAGTAATGGCCATCCGTTCCTCACAGGTGACCGCGTAGTTGTAAGTTCAACCGGCACTATTCCAGCCGGTCTTGCCGCTAATTCTGCTTATTATACTATTAACGACACGGTAAATACAATTAAATTTGCCTCCACCTACGCAAATGCAATAGCTGGGTCTGATATTGACATCCAGACTGTAGGTTCAGGTACAATTACGGTAGCATCGGATGAGGTTTTCACGCTCACCCGTGCCGGTAGTTCAGGCGCTGTCACTGTTAAGAAAGGGGACACTGTAATAGCAACTTTTAGTAATACAAATGTTGCTAGCCCACTGCGACTTTTCTATTGGTGCCGTGAGCAATCTGCTTCTAGCTCGCTACCGGTCGTGAAAGAAATTAAGGTACGGGGTGCCATCTAATGGTCGCAACAAAAAACATCACAGACCTCAATTCGCTGACCACACTGGCAGCGGATGACATTCTACTAATTGTTGATCGGCTTAGCTCCACTAGCACTGAAGCAAAGCAGATTACATGGGCCAATGTACAAGAGGTAATCCAAGATATCGTTGGCTCCTTAGCGACCGATACCACAACTCTAAATTTCACTTACGACGACGCGAACGCAACCTTAACCGCCGTTGTTAAAAACAATACTTCCACTCAAAAGTCCATCTTTCACGATGGCACAACCTCTTCAACTCGACAAGAAGGACGATTTGTTGATGGCGTAGGCATCAATGTTGAAGTTGCCGATAATTCAAATAATGACCGAGCCGATATTACGGTTAAGAACACAGGTGTCGTAGCCGCCGAAAACAACTCGGTTACAGGGACAGCTTACGAGTTCCTTTCAGCCGTCACAGTCGAGAGCGATGGAAGCAAAACTCTGGAGATACGTCCTCTCAAAATCGGCAATGGTGGACTAAGTGCAACCTACACCGACAGTAATAATTCACTAACTCTCGATATTGATGCATCAACCATCGATATCAACGACCTAGACACAACAAATCCTCTGGCAGTATCTGTTGGTGGTACTGGTGCGAATAATCCAGCCACAGCGAGAACGAACCTAGGTGTAGCCAAATCAGGTGCTAACACAGATATTTCAGCTATAAGTGGTCTAACCACTGCACTCACCGTAAGCCAAGGTGGTACAGGAGACAACACAGCAAGTGGTGCTCTAAAAAACCTCCTAGGTCTGAACTCAGCAGTAGGTGTTGGTGCATCAGGTGAGCAGGTTGTTTATAAAGGCTCAGACCTAGTTTCCGGCTCATACCGCTGTGAATTTAAGGGCATCAAATCCACTAGCCACAACTACATCACTGTTGGCACAGAAGACTCTGATATAGCGCTTGGAGCTAACCCAAACACCATTTTAGATGGGATCAGCGGCACCCGAAACATCGGCGGCGCACGGATCTCGAATGCGGCCACTCCACTAAACAGTGCAGATTTAGCCACCAAATCCTATGTCGATGCTCAGACCACAGGTTTGGACATCAAGGAATCAGTCCGTGCAGCCACCACTAGTGATCTCGCTGCTACCTACGCTTCAGCAGGGAAAACCCTTACTGCCAACTCTACTGGTGTAATTAGCGTAGATGGCGAAGCTCTCAGTCTGGATGATCGCCTTCTAGTTAAGGATCAAGCAACGGGTTCCGAGAATGGCATATACGCAGTCACGACCATTGGCGATGCTTCCACAGCATTTGTAATTACTAGGGCAACCGATTTCGATGGAAACAGTGAAGCCTCAGCAGGTGCGTTCACTTACGTCGAAGCCGGGACAGCGAACTCTGGCAAATCTTATGTTCAGACAGTACGTAATGTTGTTCTTGACAACACCGCACTGACGTTTAGTGTTTTCGGTGAAAGCGCGATTGGAACGAACTCCCTCGCAAACAACAAGCTTCAACAGGTCAGTGAAGCAACTATTAAAGGCCGTGCTGATGCAGTCGGTACAGGTAACGTCACTGATCTAAGCGCTGATCAGCTAATTACCATACTAAACACGGCGGCCACAAACAAAGTCAGCTCCGGCCGAGTAGATATAGATATCTCTGTCCTGGCCCCAAAAGCTAGTCCTACATTTGAAGGAACAGTCACCATTCCTACTGGCGCATCAATTGCTGGATTCGCTAAACTCGCAGGAGTACAAGCGTTTATCGGAGGCCAAAGCGGCGCTGTTTATGATCTAACAGATAATGTAAGCGGTGCAGTAACAATTGACTTTGCATTAGCCAATAATTTTAAGCTGCAATTAACAGGTACGACGAGCAACACCAGATCACTAGGCAACCCGGCAAACGCAGTCGCAGGCCAATCAGGAATTATCACAATTGTGCAGTCAGGAACTGGATCTAATTTGCTAACTTACGGAGGTAACTGGGATTTGGCAGCAACAGTTCCATCAATCTCGAATGATGCAAATGCTGTTGATACGCTTGCGTATTACTGCATTTCATCAACAAAAATCAGAGCTGTTATTGTTAAAGATTAATGGGAATTCCAGGTGCTACCAGTCTATTTTTTGCGGGTGACGTTGTAGAGGAGCCACCCTACAACCCAAAACGTTCGACTAGATTCAACACCGATGATTCGGCTCATTTGAGTAAAACGCTAAGTAGTGCCGGTAATCGTAGAACATGGACTATTTCTTTTTGGACTAAACTTACTGGAGGTGGAACTTATGATGTTAATCCTGTGTTTGCAGGAGGATTTTCTGGTAGCGGTGGGAGTCAGAGTGGATTTAATATAAAATTTAATGCTGATCAAGAACTACAAGTTTCTGATCAGATCAACAATACTTATACTTGGAATCTTGCAACTGAGGCTGTCTATCGGGATTGCGCCTCTTGGGCACACTATGTAGTAGCTCATGATACGACACAAGTAACTGAAGCTGACAGGGTAA
>Ga0080013_1000320_pt1 | contig 68056 bp, 67 predicted proteins | sample ETNvirenome_6_85_FD_69236 | JGI IMG/M metagenome (GOLD analysis project Ga0080013, IMG submission 69236) | Marine viral communities from the Pacific Ocean - ETNP_6_85 (SPADES assembly) (version 2) | ecosystem: Environmental > Aquatic > Marine > Oceanic | place: Pacific Ocean | collected 2013-06-19 | reverse complement strand
GAGAAAGCTCAGCTGCGTCAGATGCTGCTTCGTTAGCGTCAACGTCTGCTTGAATGCCTGCTTCAGCTGCGGCTGCGCGGGTCTCTTCAGCTGCAACACGAGTTGTCAGAGAAAGGTCAGCTGATGCACGAGAGGCTGCCTCTGCACCATCAACGTTTGCAAGCGAAAGAACTGCTGCTGCAAGATCATTATCGTTTGTGAGATCAACAGCGTTGATCAGGGAAACGATCTCTGCAAAAGAGTCCTTGTCAGCATCAGCTGCGAGAAGGATTGCGTCAACGCGGCCTTCTTCAGCTGCGACGCGTACGTCGGCAGATGAAATAGCTGCTATGCGTGAGGCTTCTTCAGATTCAATCAGAACCTTCAGAGATGCATCACCAGCTGCCATTGCTACTTCTTCAGCTGCAAGACGTGTCTGCAAGGAAAGCTCAGCTGCATCAGATGCTGCTTCGTTAGCGTCAATGTCTGCTTGAATGCCTGCTTCAGCTGCGGCTGCGCGGGTCTCTTCAGCTGCAACGCGAGTTGTCAGAGAAAGCTCAGCTGCGTCAGATGCTGCTTCGTTAGCGTCAACGTCTGCTTGAATGCCTGCTTCAGCTGCGGCTGCGCGGGTCTCTTCAGCTGCAACACGAGTTGTCAGAGAAAGGTCAGCTGCGTCAGATGCTGCTTCGTTAGCGTCAACGTCTGCTTGAATGCCTGCTTCAGCTGCGGCTGCGCGGGTCTCTTCAGCGCCCAGATTAGAATTCAGTGCCTCAAGAGCATCGTACAAATCAATGTAGGCGCCTTCTTGCAGTCGAACAAGCATCTGTCCTGCATCAACTCGAGTTTTAGCAGCACGTGCCGCGGCTTCGACTTTGGATGCGTGACCTGCTGCGAATGTAATATTTTTCATTGCCATTATTATTCTCCTAATTTATGAAATATGGCGTTAATAGCCGCGTTGGTCCTGACGCGTGTAGAAAAAACTCTACACCGCCCAACAGACACTTTTAGCGGTCTGCATGTTCATATTCATATGCATAGGGATCTGTATCTGGATTTTTATGTGTATCTGTTTTTATATGTGCATTTTTATATTGATTCGGCCTAAATTAGCGGCAGCCGAACCAGGAGCTCACGTGAGCCGCTTTAGAGCTTTAAGTTCATCGTAAAATGCTCTCTCCTCAGAGTTTAGATACTGAACGACGAGTTTTTGGATATCCTCATCGGATGCTTCAAAGTGAAATGTTACGCGGCCTTTACTATCTTTCTTATAAGAAGCTAAATTTAATCCCTTGTGTTTAAGGTAAGAAGCTAAAATAAGATCGTTTGTCTGGTATACGTTTGATGACAATTTTTGTCTCCCAATACGGGGTTTTTGGCGATGCGAAATCTTTCATGAATTAAGTATAAGTTGCAGTAAAATTTTTAAGAATAATTTGGACGATAAGTTGCTAAAATCATGTCATTTTGATTCGGGGGAACAGCAAAAGTCAGTGTGTTTCCTGAGAGGGTTACGTCATTATTTATTCCAATTTTTTGGAGAAGGCCGTTAACAAACACCATCAAGTCTGTCTCCTGAAGAGGCGCCTGGGACAATCCAAAGTCAGTGTTAACATCATTCTTAGCTCCGGTGGGCACTTCATTGAAGATAAGGATATCACCCCAGCCGGCGTGTGTGGGTGTCTCTGCGATCAAAACTTGCCCTTCTGCAGGTGCAGAAGAATCAGATATCACAACTGTACCTGTGGTGGTTCTTAAAGACTTTGCCACTCGATCATCTGAAAGCCTTGCATCACTATCTGACACTACACCCGTGACTTCTTCAGTGTATGTTGCAGTAATTCTACTTTGAGACTGTGGATCTGCTGTAATTGTGATAGACTTTGCTAAATCATCATATGTAAAATCGACATCAATAGACATCCTTAGGCCGTTAACGTAAACAGCCACACTATCTTCCGGGTGAGGAGTACCAGAAAGAATGAACGGAAGCAAGACTGCAGGTGAGGAAGCAGTAAGAACCTCCTCTTTTAGATTTCCAGTCTTAACTACCTGATTCTCTACGCTGCCTGTAATCGTAGATATAAATGTCAAAGTATTGGTACCTGAATCTCCAGATATCTCCATTCCAGTGCCGGCCGCGAATGTAATGCTGTCAGACGTGTTTGCAGCCAATGTTTGAGATCCGGCCACAGCAGAAACAAATCCGACGTTTCCGGGAGATGCAGTACTTGATATGGTTAACTGCCCAGAGGTTCCAGATTGAATCTGGATGTCATTTCCCGCAACAAGATATGAACTACCATCTTGTAGGGTTTGCAATGATCCAGACAGTCCCTGGTTAAACGACACATCACCTGTAAAAGTGCTGCCTGTCAAAAGTGGAACTAAAGCGGTATCTACTGCTATTTGATAGGTTGAGTTCTCGCCGGCATCAACGCCAGTAAGACCGGTGCCGATAGATAGCTTTCTCTCTTTAGACATCCCTGATTCAGATTCAATGGTGATGAAGCTACCGTCTGTAACTCCTCCACCTCCGCCTGATAAACCGCTGATTACTTCGTCGAGAGTATCTCCAACGTATACACAGGCATTAATATAGGTTGGGTTCTGTGCATGATCTCCTGTTCCTGGTGGGTCTTGCTGGAAGAAGACACCGTTAAAGTAGTCAAGAGACCAGTCTCTTCCGTCTAGAGGATAGATCCTATCAAGGGACGAAATACTTTCTCCGTAATACGGAACTGCCTCGTATTCAGACCCGAAACTAGTAGGAACAAGCTGAGCGCCTCCTAATGTCTCATGAATTATTTGGCCATTGACAAAAGGAGGTGTTCCAGATTTTGGATTTAATGAATTTGTCTCATAATCGTCAGGTAATTTTATGGCGAAGCTGTGCCTACCTGAATCAGTATCTGTTCCTGCGATAAAGACAACAGGAAGCTGTAAGTATTCTACTGTGCCCCCTGTTATTTTGTAGAACGCATCTTTGGAGGGTGTTTCTGGTATTGCTTCTCCAAAAACTGTCTGCGATGATATTGTCAATCCGCTAGAAAGAGACTCGTTAGCAATCTCCTTGTCAGGTGACGTGTGGGCTTTGCCAACAATTTTCTTAAGAGCTAAATCTCTCTCTGTTGCGCTATTAAATGCCATCTTACACCCAGCTCAAACTAATTGAATTAATATTTCCAGTCCAGGACGCGTCTGCTTCAATCTTCATAACTAAATAATCATTATCGCTTAAGAACTGCGTTCCGAATGTTCCTTCTGTAGAAGAACCCATTCCATTTAATGTCCCTACTAAGCACCCATCTCCGTCCGAGGTTTGACCCGTAGAGAAAGGTAATGCCAGATCCATCCAGCCAGTGCTTTGATTTTCTGAGTTTGTAGGCAGCTTGAATGAGACATTGAACTTGCTATTTCCTGCTATGTTTGTTCCTTGAGGAGCTACTGCGCCTGAGCCTGAGAACGTTATTGCAAAATTAGTTTTTGATCCGCCAGAATTGTTCTTAAATTTCCTGTAATACGTCCTGACTCCTGACGTTATTCCTGCATAGTCTACGTTTCCGACAGGGCCATTTGCCACACTTGAGAAATCTCCGGCGTTAATTCCTGCTGTGGGAGGAACAAGATATTCATTATAGATCAAGAGGCCGTCATTAATTAACAGCGTCTCGCTGGAGTCCCAGAAGTTATCCACGTCAATTTGATAATCATAGCTAGCAGCTGGTAAGCGATAGCTTTCACCAGTGAATGTCTCATTTAAAGCCGTTGCTGTATCTGCAACATTATAAACAAGAAGATCTGGAACTGTTACAGACCCGCCACTTGACAGGCTTTTTCCAGAAATTGGATGGAGAACGTTGACTGACGATGTTACGTTTTCTCCAAGCAGTTTGTTTGAAGTAATATTCATTAAACCCTCAACATACAAAGACTTATTCTGATCTTCAGATGGCAGTGAAATATCGGGAAGATATCCTGTAGCTGGGGATACATACGAAATTGAACAGTTTGTTCCATTGAATGTCAATGCCGATGCTGAATTTGAGTACACATTTTTGTAAGCATTATCAATATAGACTTTGTGCTCTACAGTACCACCTGTATAATATGAAACACCGGAGAGTTTTTTGTCTCCTGTCAGAGAAAGATTTTTAAGAACTGGATTTGAGGCAACTACAGGTATCGGTAATGGATCTACCACCCAGTCCAAATAGTTTGTCACTGTATCACTAGCCCCGACTCGCTGAATTATTCTTGCAAAATTATATCCCGGGACCATATCTGAGCTTTTAATCTCATACAACCCTGTTCGATGCTTAAATATATCTAACTCTGTCCCGTCAGAAAAATGTGATGGATAAGGTTCGGTTATATTAAGCTCTGATCCGTTTGTCGTATTTCCTGTCAGCGCAGAATTTTGTGTGAGATCAATAACTATTACCTCTGATCCGTTTAATTCTAAGATTAGTAGACCAGAATCTGCAGATCCAAATGCATCTGCAACATAATTATTGGCGTCTGCTGCGACTGAATTGTTTATCTTTCCTGTTATTGACGTTGAGCCATCAATCACACCAACTCTTCGATCATTTCCTGCCGCACCAATTGCAAACTCACTGTTTACATCTCCAGCAGATAAACTACCTATTCCTGTGACATCTTGATAGGGTAAAACTGGAAGTGCTGGCCCGAATGACAGCTTAGCACTATTTCCAGATTGATCCTCAGTAATCTCTGACATGTTTGGGGCTGGTGATGGCGCAAGTGATTTTAGGACTTCGTTAAATCTATCAACTGCAGTTCCAACAGAAGTATTGGCCGTAAAATCAGAAAATAATCCGTCGTTATAGGTGCCGTCTTCAGCAGCTCCTATTCCAGAACCTCCTTCTTGAGCGATCATGACTGATCCGTTTGACTGCGAAACGATATTGATTCCGTCGCCGGCGACTAAAAAGGATGTTCCGTCAAAAAGGTTAGTAAGGGATCCTGTGATATCATTTGCCTCGCTTACCAAGCAATCAGATACGTGGAAGCTGCCGACAACTATTGAGGTCCCTGTTACTATTAGTTCATTTTCAATAACAACATATTCGTCATAGCCGGCGCCGAGCACAAGAGGTTTTTCTGACCACGTGCTTAGTTGGTTACCTAGAACACGAACATCGCCTATTTTCACAGCTTGATTTACTTCTTGGCCCATCATTAAAGCCCCGGCTTCAAAACCAAGCTTTTGATCTCCAATCAAAATATCAGATGCGTCGAACTTTAAAGAACCGTTTTCTTCTTTGATTTTTTGATTGCCGATTACTAAGCCATCAGCATCGAATGCCACTTGACCAATTTTAAGATTATTGTTGCTATCAACTCCGAAACGCTCAGCACCAAATAGAATTCCTTGGTCATCAAAGTGCATAGCTCCGATCTTAAGCTTGTTGTTGTTGGCGTCAATTCCAAAACGCTCATCGCCAAACAGGATTCCTTGGTCATCAAAGTGCATAGAGCCAATTTTTAGCTTATTGTTACTAACATCAATGCCGAATCTTTCATCTCCGAACAGGATTCCTTGGTCATCAAAGTGCATGGAACCGACTTTAATTTTTCCGACGGATTTGTCAATTCCAAATCGCTGGCCTGTCTCTTCATCATCTCCGAAGACTAAAGCTCCATCGTCTACAAAGAGTCCACCGAATGACATCTTTCCGGTAGCAGTTTCTTTAATTTCGTTAGAACCGAGCTTTAGTCCTGCGCCGGCAATTTTGAGAGGAGAACCACCGTGGAGTGTTCCGGAGATAATGACGTCGCCGCCGAACACCGTGACACCGCTAGCTTCACCTCTAGATGAACCTGAGACGTACATGAATACGTCAGTTCCAAAAGCTGCTGGATCGCTGTCACCAATTCCCACCTTGTCGGTTGCGGTTTTCAATCTAACTACAGTTCCATCATCAGTCCAGCCTGAGCTTCCGATTCCGGAGATTTTGTACATTGTTAAAGTAGAACCGTCATTAGGAAAGATATCAGCGGTGCCGTCATCTTCATAAGTAACAGTCACATAATCTCCGGCTGCCAAAGTTAATATCACAGATGCTGAGGATTCATCTGGGTCGCCGGAGGTTTCTGTTCCATTTCTTCTTGTGAACTTAGTACTTCCATTAACCTTTATTCTGACATCATATTGCGTTGTCGCAGATACTTTTGCAGCAAAAACAACAGTGACAATGTAGTCCCCTCCGGAATCAACTGTAAACCTTCCTGTGGAAGCTGTGTACACAACTCCATAGTTTGTTCCATTTTCTTGCGTTGTAGGGGTAGTCCCAGACTCTGACGTATTAAATAAAATTCTTTCATTTCCGGATCCAGCGTCAGTTCCTAAAGAAGTAATATCATTTGTTTGAGTTATGGAGGCATATTGTGGATCAGGCAGGGTTGTTCCAATTTGAATCTGACCTGTAGACCCTGTAGTTATAACAATGTATTGGTCTGCGGCTGTTATATAAGAAGAACCATCTAGAAGATTTGTGAGTGATCCTGTAAGACCACCGTAAGCCTCAACCGGGGATCTCATCTCTAAGGGAGAACCGCCGTACAGGGACCCTGAGATTACGACGTCACCGCCGAATACCGATACACCGAATGATCCTGATGCTTTTGACTCCACCGATCCTGACACGAAAAAGTTAGTATCTAAACCTGGCATTTCTGCGGAGCCGACTCTGGCAGTGGCTGCTCTCATATCGAGTGCAGTTATCTTGGTCGCGCCAATTGTCTCTATCTTACCTGACTTCTGATTTACGAACAGGTTTGTGAAATTAGACAAGTCATTCTCCGTAGATCATACGTAAATACTTATTGATTTACTACCTAACCTTTTACGAAGGATGTGAAATCATTTAATCCTAAATTTTTGGGATCTATGTCTGAGCCACCGGCAAGCGAATTAATATTTGCAACTTGCAGAGAATCAACATCAGTATTTTTAGTTATATTTTCAGGGCTTACATCGAAAAAAGGTTTAGTTACACGAGAGTGGGGATCAATATTTATGTGACCTGACGCATCTTCTGGTGTGAACTGTCGTCGAACTAGATTTCCATCGCCGGTGTTAAACACTCTAGAAAAGAGAATAGAAACTACTTCTCTAGACTCATCTCCTGACATTGCAAATTTTGCAAATAATCTCTGCTCTAGCATATCTCTAAACTGACCGTAGCGGTCATATCTGAAAATTGCTTTTGTAAATTGTGGCACTGCATTTAAAAGACCGTATTTGAATCCACGATAAACTGGAGGGGCGACTAGCTCAGAATTTGGTGGGGAATATGTACTGTGATCAGTTCTTGTAGGCAGAACTGAGCCTGATATTCCTTGACCAATTCCGTAGATTATCTTTGCCCGCTGCTTTGCAGATTCATTTCCAACACTTAGGTTGCTGTCACACCAATAGCCATTGCCGCCACCGACAGACGTGGGAAAATCAGTAAATACAACTGCGACTAATTGGCCTGCATGGCCGGGGATGGATCCGGCTGAATCAGTGGCTGTGGGTGAAGTTTTTGTAGGTGAGTCTAACATTCTTGGGACATTTGCGTATCTAGACTCAAATGGGAATGACCTAAACCACTTATCATTTTTGGAATTACTATCTGCTGCGGCGAAAGGTGTTTCACCAAATGCTAAAATCGCTTTATTTGATCCGCCGGTGTCTATCGGAATTGTTGCGCCGTCGGTAGTGAATATTGAAAAGATATCGGGGACAACAGAGTCATAAAATCTTTCACTGCTATCTAAAAGGCTCACACCCCTTAGAAGAGACCCTGTTGTTCCTGCTTGGCCTGCGATGATGCTGTTAGGCTTAGTTCCAATTCTTGATAATCCTATTCCTAGGTCTTCATCGAAAACATTATCAATATATGAACCGCTATATTGTGACGTGTACTCAGACAAGAGCTGATCTAAACAATCAGATGTGTTTGTCAATGTTGTATTGTCTCTTATGTCTTCATGCACACTATCAGATGTTAGAAGCTGATTTGTTCCTTGGTGAAATTCCTTTTGATCACGAACAAGCGAGCCATATAGAACTAATTTTCCGTGACCGGGGGATAGAGTAAGTGTAGATGTGTCACTTGCAATACCTCTGGCATAGGCTACTTGCCATCCAAATACTAAATTATCGTCAGGAAATAAAAGATATGGACTTTCCTCTGACACATCAACAGGAACCTTTATTGAATTTCCATCTTCTTCGACTGAACCTGAGATTGTTTGTGCAGTAAATTCTTTGACAAGTCCACGGCCGGAGGACTTTCCAACCATAGCTCTTCCGCCTAAAAGATTTTCAGTCTGGTACAAATTACCTGAACCATCTTTCCATGCGTTAAACTTTCCTAGCTTAGGTGTTCTGATTGACGATGAAAGAATGTATTTAGCACCTGGAAAACTGGGCTGAGCTGTGGATGACTCGATATTCAGATCTCGTGATAAAAGAGAAATATTTGGAGCAGCTGATGCAAGATAACTTGAAACTTGAGAGAATGTGACAAGATCTCTAGTTGTATCTATAAAGTCAGTGACCGTTGAACCATTTAAACTGTAAGAAGACGTAGGTATTGTAATAGGCAGGCTAAGACTAGTACCGCCCGTTATTTCTTCAGTGACAATAGAGATTGATTCCCTAAATGGGTTCCTTTGATTCAAAATAAAGAATGTATTTACTGCGGCATCTTCACCTGCATTTGTGTCATAAGATCCGCTAAATTCATATACCATTTTTTCAACAAGAAAAGGCTGTTGGATCTTGTTTGCGAGCGAAAAAAGCTGGGATGATGTTGCATGAAACTTCGGATGAGAAGGAAAGCCAAAATTGTTGCAAGGAGAGGCGGTAATTTTTAAAAATCCTGTCACTCCAGTACCGTTTGAAAGACCTGGGGAAAATCCAAACATTCCTCGATCAACATAAAGCTGCGAGGAATCTAAAATATTGACACTTCGTCCTACTTTTTCCCAGCGGTGATCGCCCCAATCATAGTATACCATAGGACTTATATCTGATCCATCTGGGCCAAATGATATCTCCTCGCTCGGTGACAAATCAATCTCTATCTTTGTCTTTTCCTTTAGCGGCAAACTAAATCCTGGACCTACATCTTCAACTCGACTTCCTGTCAAGTAAAAAGGATCAATAAAATTACCGGGGTCGCAGGCAAAAAGGTGATGCTCAGAAAAAGGTGCGAGATCTTGCCCAGGATTACGATAAGCTATCCTTTGATCAGAAACTCCAAAAGAGGCGGTTCCCGGACCAACTAGTGATGGGTTTGTACTTGGAGATGCTGCAAAGTCACTTATATACTGGCTGGAAGATAAGATTTGACTTCCTAGAATAAGATTATCTGATGCACCTATAAACACAGATGATGTGTCATCAAAAGATGATGAGTATACTCCAGACCGGGTATCACCTGTTCTTGCGATTGTCGGATAAGAGCCAGAAGCATTATCTCTGTTTCGAAGGTACACTCTTGGCGCCAGGGAAGTGATTCCTGAGGAACTTATTACTGTACCTATCCTATTTTGTCTCTTCTTAGGCATCGTTCAATAAATCTCCGAATGCGACAGAATCTGTCCCAAACGCTCTGTTAGTAAATATAAACCCAGTTCTTGAAGATTTAAAACCTGCAGGTGGATATTGTTCTTGAGCTGGGCTTAGCGATCTTATCGCATTTATCATATCAGCACTCGCACTTAACAAAAGTTCTCTTTGATTTACATTGTTATTATTATGCTGCGTGTCATCAAAAGCGATTATGTTCTTCTCGTCAGACCAGGCTGGACCTTCGAGTATAATATCTCCCATAGTATCAGAAGTGTCTAAGAAAGCCGATATGTTTGCTGAAGATGTTAGTGGGTACAAGCTTTGTATTTTGCTAGACCTTCTGAGCGTGTTCATGTTTCCATCTTGGAGACTTCCTTTTACAGATCTTGCATTGTATGGTGACTCAATAGATGTGTTTGATATTACTTCTCTTACTGCAAAGGGTTCTATTACCCCATCTAGCTGGTTTGGGTCGTCGTATGCCTTGCTAATGAGATCAAGTGCATATGTTTGTTTGTCGCTAGAGTCTATATAATCAATAACAGCTGATGAAACTGTCTTATCAGCTTTTATTTCTGTGTTAGTTAAACTGGCAATATCTTCAAATGCTTCATTCTTTTTAAAATTTTCAGGTTGCCCGTAATTTAAGACATCAACAAAATTATAATTCAGGCCTGCAGAAAATGTAGGTAAAACTCTTAGGCCGGCGGGCTTAGCGCCCTTTGTACTTACTCCTTGTTTGAACTTATGAAAGCAGTTGGCATGGTCTTTAGTTTTAGCTGATTCTTTATCATATTCAGAAGAGTGCGGATCGTATTTGGCGCTGGGTTTTTCTCTATTTCTATCTAGAGAAGGTGCAGTTGATTTTTTATGTTTTTCGTCTTTTTTTGCAACGCCTTGTTTATCTTTGAAAGAAGGATCGTGTTTATAATCAAATTTAGGATTGAAAGACATTTTTATCTTCTCTCTTGCAAAGTGTTTCTACTATTACTTATCATTTTTGTTAGGAGAAATTATAGTTTAATCGCCATATTTTCCGAGAGTATTTCCATAATCAGCAGTGCAGATAGGGGTACTGTAAGTATTGGGGGCTGTTTTCGGAGGATTATCTTTGGGCGGGTCAGCGACTGGTGGGTACTTGCTGGTGGTGGTTGTAGTATCTCCCGGTTTTATATTATCAATTGTATAGTTTCCGGAATTGTGATATCTTAATTTTGCTCTTTCTAGAGAGTGTGGCTCAATAACAAAATTGACACCTAGGAAGTTTGCTTTTTTTGGCATAAGCTGTTCGATCATTACACCGATTGAAGTATCAAACCACTTGTAAAATTCAAAAAACTTCTTAAAGTTTATCTTTTCAGTTAAGCTGTTGAAGTAGATATCTCTTAGCGTTTCAAGGTCAGGATAATCCTCGCTATACATTAGAGTTGGGTCACCTATAGCATTGTCAATATAGTTAAGAGATGAAAAAATATTAGCAATATCTTCGTTTAAAGCATCAGCAACTGAAAATTCTAGGGAGAATCTTGGATCATCTTGGGGCTCTTCGTTCCACGGTATTTCGTGAAGTGGTGCCGATGACGCATTGTACTCATCTATGTTTTCTTGATTTTTAAAACTTCTAGGTCTGACCTTTTCAGAAGTGAGATTCTCATCAAAATTTGGAGATATAGCACTTATAAAACGCTTATTATTTACAAAGATATCTTTTGATGATTCGAAGCCCGTCCCAGATCCTGATAATTCATTTTGTGTGAAATCTATCAGATTTATCTCACCTGAAGAATTTGACATTGTCACTGGCTGGTCGCAAGAAAGATTCATTCTCAGTCTTTCAAAAGACCCCGACTCTTGAGTTACAAAGTTAAAATTAATATCAGGATTGACGACGCCCAGAGATCTTGGATTTCGGACATGCTCTTTCCATTCATCTACAGTTAAAGCCTTAGACCAAAACTTAATATTAGATACAGTCCCTGCAAAAGAAGTTTCTCTTGCCTGATCATCTAAATTAGAGTTATTTAAAAAATATGTATTGTCTGTTGCAATAACCTGTTTACCCACTGCTATGAATGTTCCGGAACTATTAAGATTTGATTTCATATGCTGGAATGCATTGCTTTGAAAGTTTGCTACGGGATCTTCTAGATAAAAAGAAGATGTAGTAAAAATATGGTTTATCTTGCCATTCGTTTGTCGGGCGCATCTCAAGAAGTAAGAAGAAGAAACGACTGGAGCTTGAGCTCTTTCTCTACCGAATGAAAAATTCCACGTCTCTCCATTGCTTACTGACACATACGGTATCGTCATCTCTAGCGCTGGTTGGGTTGCAACATTATACGCCCCTAGATTGTTTCTTACCCAAAGCTTTACATGACCATCTTTATTTTTTTCTGATCCTGACATTAAGAGCATATTGGCTACTAATCCTTCAGTCCATGAAGGTGCACCTGATCCTGTTACGTGAAGTCTTGCTAGACTTTGGCTGGCTGGATATGATAAGCTTGAGCTAATTGGAAAATCTAAATGATCAGGAAACTTATATGTTCCTTCAAATGTCCAAGACCCAGAAGTAAAAAGGCCGTCATCAGGATTGTTAGATATACCATGCAGACCAAACCCTTGTGTTTGATGTATATTTCCTTTTTGAACAAATGTTCCAGCTGCTTCGGGATCTCCTACTTCAATTCGTGAACCAGAAAGAAATCTGGATCTTACGTGGGGTAGATCTAAATAAACTCCTTGCGCGGTTTTTGTCCCAGCAGAAATACTTTTTGATCCAGAGAAATTGAGCATTGATGTGATGATGGCTCGATCATATCTTAGATCACTAAGTGTAAATTTTTTGGGACCGCCGAACTCTTTTATTCTTACGTAAATGTCAGGATCTAGGCCAAAAGACCTGATTATGGTCTTAACACTATGAACTGTCCCTTTAGATCTAATCGTCTCACCGATATTTGCCAAGATTCTTCTAAGAATTTTATTTCTTATTGCCATCAAAGGCATTGAATTATTTGAATAGTCGATTGATTGATTTTGATTATGATAAAATTGCTCTGGGTTTGCATCAGTAAATATAGGAGGTAGTTCAAACCCAAAATATTTAGAAACAAATGGCAAAAACTGGTCAGCAGCACTTTCACCATCATCATAGCCAACGTGAGATACAACAGACATGTGATCTGTCACTGTTTTTATTTCATCAAAATGTTTTGCCCAAACGAATAATAATGCCGACATGATTTGAGCAGAACCTAGCTCGCCAGATCCCGGCATATTACTTCCGGAATAAGGTGTATCTACGGGCGCATCGAAATTATAAAATCCAAATAAGTTAAACCCTTCATCAAAGTAGTGAGGGGGCACAAGCTTAGTAATTAAATTAGGATTTTGCTCATCATAAGTTGTCCCTGTAGACAAAAGATCAACATTTAAATCTGACACTGGCTCATATAGAGGAAATAGAACTGGGTTTACGTCTCTATTCTCTTGAGACAGAGAAATCCCAAAACTTCCTGTCTCTCTCATAGAAGCAACGTAATTAGAAATTGTTGAATGCAATCCGTTACCGCTACTATCTAAAATTAAAGCATTGTTTCCAAAACTTGCAGAAGGCTCATTGAACTTAAAATAAAGCTTTAAATCCTCAGACGGAAACACATTTTTGTTCTCAAATTTTTTAAGATCAATATCAGAAACTAGCTTATGATAAAATCTTACTTCATCTAGAGAGCCTGAGTATGTTTCAGTAGGGATAAAATCATTATCACCACTCATTGCAATCCCAGCGTGCGTTGTTCCAGATCCTATTAAAAATGGAGAAGCATCAAATTCAATATTTTTCATATTAGCTATTAATGAAGAAGATGACGCTAGCGCTGTATTAACAAATAGCTTTAGTCTATTAATTCCTGAGGAGCGATCATAGGCAGCAGCTAAGTGATTAAAACTACCTTTTGTTACTGATGCGCTTGTAAACAGCTTCACACTTCCTGACGTTACACCAAAGAGAATATTTGCGCTGGTGGTCGAAGCGGATTGTGACACAGCCAATGTGAATCCCATATTCGAACCCGAGATCTTTTGGAATAAAATTTGGTTTTCATTTGCAATTCCATCCCGAAGCTTTACAACACACTCAAGTGTATAGCTTTTCTCTCCAGGATTTAAAATAGACTGCCCAGTCTTATTCTTTGAAAAATCAGGAAATTGGGCCCCTTCAAAATCATCTACTTTAATATAGGTTCCTTCTGCAGTCTTTTCGCTCGAAGAACCTGAGAAGATTAAATAGCCTAAATTTTTTGGGAATTTTTCTAAAACATATTTTTCAAATCCAGTAAGTCTTGATAGATACTCCTCATATTCAATTCTAGTTCCATCAAAAGGAAATTTATTAATAATATTATCAAATGCAACATTTACATTTGTTTTAGCAGAACTAAAAAATGTATGATTTTCAAATTTTGAAAAGTCTATTGGTAACTGCTGGGTATTTTTAATACCCGTACCAGGCGCATTGTATAGAAAATAATCACTAGTTCCAATGGAAAGATGTGTGAGGTCATCATTAGTCTTGTTAATTAGACTTTTATCTGCAGCGAAAGAATCCCTTCTCAAGCTAGGTGAGAAAATCCCTGGTCGTGTTGTCTGCAGTCGATTTTTATTTGTCATTTACTCGATCCTGAAGGTTCCGCCGACCTTTTCATATACTTGATCTGCACCCAGGTCTTTTATTAAAACATCTACTGAGTACACTCTTCCTGGACTGATATCATTAGTGTACAGGTCAAAATACATCCCGTCAGAATCTGTTGACATTAGAGTAGACTTATCAGATGTGTCAAATGGAATGATAACATCGTTAGAATATTCATCTCTAATTCTATAGTAACAATTAGTAAAAATAAGACTTGGGCGTACAAACGGTAATTTTGATGCTGGGACTTTTTCTTCATCATCAAAAGCAACAAATCTAATCCTTATTTTTTTATTTGACAAATAAGCACTTCTTATATTTTGAATACTGGTAATTAATCTAAGCGGTGTGTTGTCAAAGCCTGTGATATTAGGTGGTTTAATTTTTAAAGATCCAGTATGGAAAGTGTATGACTTGTCGTTAGATCTCCAAAATATATCAAATGTTATCGATCCACTATCTCGAACAAAATCAGCTAACGTTACTGATCCTGTAACTGCTGTTGTATCAAAAGAATCTATTGCAAAACTAGATGAATAAACACCTGATGCGAACAGAGAGGCCCCGTACAAATGTTGCGATCCTGATATTTCTTTTTCAAAAGATCCTGTCTTTATCATTAGACTCATGCAATTTGTTCCAGACAGCCCAATCAAGGAAGAGCCTGATAATATGTTTGCAGCTGTACCACGAGAAAAATGATTTAAAAATAATGACCCTGAGCTGTTAAAATAAAAAGCTTCATGGTGGTCTTGAATATCATCTCTGTACTTTATTTCGAGACGCGGTCGGATCCTTGTATTGTTACTGTCTCTAGAAGCAAATCTTTTAACAAACCTAGTTTTTGCATCTGTTTCCTGAGATCCGGAGAATGATATTCTGAAGCCGCAGTCAGGTATTTGATTTGCAAGTGTCGCTGATATTACTCTGGTTACGTCAACATTTAAGTTTTCATCTCCGATAGAGAATGTCTGTTCTGCGTATAAGAACGATACACCTTCATCATCATATAAGTTTCCTGACGATATTACATCAATATCATCTGAGTCTAGGAGGCCTTGTTGATTAGCACCTTCTGCAAACCATCCTGTAGCTGTGGAATCTTCGTCAGTTGTCGTTGTGGAAGATGTTATAAAATTTGCAACATCAATATCTTGATAACGAACAACATCCCTTCCCACGCCCTCATCAAACGAATGGGATAAAGGAAAAACAATTACTTTGAAATTAGAGGGAAGAGTTTGGCCGCCGGCGACATCAAACATTTTTAAATTACACTTAAAAGTATTGCTACTAATATCAAGTATGCTTCCTGTTAGCTGACGCAATGGATCGAGATTGAACTTGACTAAAAGCCTAGAAAGTTCAATAGGATTTGTCTCACCGGATATTTTGCTTTCATCGTAAAGCTTGAACAGGTCAAGAGTTGCGGCTTGACCTACATTTGCGTCTGTTGCCCTAAAAGAATTGTCAATAATTTTATTTGTAATATAACAATCTTGGGATGCTGATAATATTCTAAACATTTTAAATTCTCTAGACTGCGGTTCCTCTAATATCACTATTAGGATATTTTAGTTCAAATATGCCGCCAGGCGGCGTGAATAAAATTCCTTTCTTAGTGTTAGCAGGAATATTATATGTGTTATTAGCGTAAACTCTGGTCCCTATAGGACGAGATAAGTTTTTTATTTTTATGTTTGTTACACTTAAGACACCGGTTACATTAAAAATTAAGTTATTTAAATCAGATAGTAATATTGATTCTTCTATTTGAAAATTTTCAATATTAAAATACTCTATAAGCTTTCCAATACAGTTTTTAAGAACTGCTTCTTTACTAAAGTTTGGAAGAACTGCGATTTCAAAATCAACACCGATATTAATAATTTGAGCATCTAAGATATCGATAGCATCTGCTACTAATCTAAACTCATTTAAGTATGTTGAAATATTCTTTTTAAGTGTATCGGGAGACATCTGTAAAAAACCATTCCTGTCTCTTCCGATAATATAAAGAAGAGATGAGAGTGGATTTGTTGGATTGCTTCTAACAGAGGCTCTGAATACTCTGCCGAACTCAGGGGGCATTGTATAAACACGTGCTAACAGATCTTTTTTAGTAACAATTCGTGACTGTAAGTTTCTGGCACTGCTAATTAGTCCCCTTATTTGATCTAGCGTAGGTGGATCTTCGCCGCCTGTGGCTGGGCTTTTGTTGGAACCGTAAATAGAAATACGTACAGACCTTGCTGCATTATCATTGGGGGATTTTAGAAACTTCATTGCAATCGACCCTAGCGAAGTTATTGATTGTGCCCCGACATTATGACTTAATCCTCCGCCAAACCTGTATAACACAGTCAACTTAGTACCTTTTGGAGATATTCCTAATGTTCTAGTTTTCAATAAGTTTTCAGGATCGATTGAGAATCTATTAAAGTTTGTTTTTCCATAAAGCGGCAACGACAGTGCGGAGGGATCAGGTACGATATCTCCATCCATCGTATCTCCTTTGCCGGAACCGAAACGAACTGTCGTAAGACCTGTAGATGTTGACGTTGTTGTAATAAAACGATATGGGGCTGGTTTTATTGCTAGGCTTTGATTGACTGTAAACGAATCAGAAGAATTATTATCGCTGCCTACGTACACAGTGTCTTGAACAAGAGAATCTACTTCATAATATGTGTTTCCCTCATCATCTCTTAGGTCAAGTATCTGGCTAACATTTGAATTTTCCAGTGTCAAAGTCCTAAAAGACTTAAATGTATCTGGGATCTCAAAAGTCTCTGTTGCAAGATCACCTGACACACATGTTGTTTCTCTTGTGATTAAATAAGTTGCGGGGTTTCCGCTGGCATCTGTGGACTTCAGTTCAATGGTTGCAACTAAAGCGCCAGTTTCATCTTTTTCAGAGAAGTCTAAGTCTTGTGTTGTACTAAAGACAATACTGTTATCAGAGATCAGAGTACTATCCTTTAAAAGAATTGGAAGAAGAGATTCTTGAGGCTGATATTTGCTTCCTACTTGCTCAGAAGGAACTTCGATTGTAAAGAAAATAGACGCAACAGCGGGTGAAGCTCCTGTAATCTTTACGCCGGCGGTTCTAGCCATTCTTTCAATATTTTCTCTTTCAACAGCAGTTTCAGGATCAAGCTCCCTAAACTGGTGATCTAAGTAGAAAGATGATACGTCACCCACATATGAAGCAAGATCTAGGAATAGGCCTCCCAAAGATGCTTCAGAAAAATCCTGTATTTTATCAGGAAAATAAGTTCTCGCATAATCTAATAACTCAGATCGAAAAGAATCAAAATCTTTGTTGAGAAAGCTCCTGTTTTTTACAGACAAGAGATCTTTCTTTGTGTTCTTTGCCACTTAATTAGCCTCCTGTTCTAAGAAAAACTTTTATTGCTTTGTCAGTGATTGCCGCAGTAGGGACACTATAAATTACTGTTATAACAAGAGTAGCTGATGCTGATTCCTTGTCATTATTATCTATCTCCAGCTGGAAAGATTCTAATTGCACAAAGGGCATAAATTTTCCTGCTGCAGCTTTTATTCTCATCATAGCATTAGTCTCCCAGTCAGGAGATGTATAAGAAAATAAAATAGGCCCTAGGTTTGCTCCGAAATCGTGTAAGCCTAGGCGTTCGCCGTGATCAGTAAGAATTAAGTTTCTAAGATTATCAGCTATTTGTGACCCGATATTTCTATGCATTTTAAAAATGCCGTCATTTCCTGTGCCTAGCATCATCGGCGTTGAGATGCCAATAGGTAGAGACTCAGGTGGAGTTTTCAGTTGAGTATCAACTGTTAGTTCACCAACGCTTTTAAAACTTATAGCTGTCATTTACAAACACTCAAATATAAATAGTTAAATGAAATAGTTTTAGGACCAATTATTTCCGTTAAATGTCCCAGACTTAAACCATCTATCAATAGTATCTGTAATTCTTCTTACAGATTCAGTGGATTTTTGAGCCAGAGGGACTGTAGAATCAAACTCTACATTTTTTACGACCGATATAATTTGAGCTCCTAAGCCGGCGGGTGGGGGTGAAGGTGCACCATTACCCCCTTCATTCGTTAGCATCAATGCTCCGATTCCTACACCCAGAGCTCTAAACACTGTATTAAAAGTTTCTTTAAACATAGTTTCTGTTGGTATTGCAGGTGGGTTCGGACGAGCAGGTCTTAGCCCACGTGATAGCGTAGTAATCAAGCCCTGGAATGGTACAAGATTAGGGAGTACAACGACATCAGGTGATAATGTACTAACGTTCGGTGTATAGAGATAGGAAGAGATTGCATCTGCCCATTTTTCACCAAACTCCTGTGAATTTCTTGGGTATCGGCCGGTTTGGTCGTCGATTTCTTCTTTCCACGCATCTGATTGCGGGTCCATGAATCTAGAGAGTTTCCCTCTAAGAAGTTCCTTATCTAAAGACATTACTTAGTTTTTCCAACTTTGCTTCTAATGCTAGACAGGCGGGTTCGAATTTGTCTAAATGCTGGCTCATTAATGAGGCCAGGCGCCGTGGCACCGAATGGGGCGGGTTGTGTAATTAGCAGTATTTGATCAATTAAACTCTCAAGAACTTCCTTGAGTTCATCCCCTAAAACAAGGGGCTGGGTAGCACCTTCACCGATAAATACTTGATTCCCTCTACCGTAAGATTTTTCTTTTCCAGATCCTATAATGATCTTCGGGCCGTCGATCATGATTGTTCCGTCTGACTGCATTGTAATTACTGCTTGGTCTTTTGAGTGGCTTCCTTCCCTAGACCCTTCTTTAATAATTCTAATGCTGCCGTCTTTTCGAGAGATAATCCTTGCTTCATTAGACTTGATAACAACATAAGGTTTTCCATCTTTGGGTGCTAGCTCAGTGCCCGGGTTAGGAAGTTTACTAGATTCACTATATCCAAAATTTCGATCTCCATTTGTCTTCATGGAGATATACACACGTGATAGATCGTTAATGAGATCCGGGTCACCCTCAGTAATCTTTACTATTCTCTTCTTAGACTCATCTCTGGCCCATGTTCTTTTTTCTCCTTCATCTTGTCCTAAAGTATTCTTAACCTTTGTGACATTTTTAGGAGATCCTTCCGGGGCTCTTCCTCTTCCGGCAACGATATCAATAGTCCCTGCAGAACCAATAGTTCTGGGACCCTTAACTTGCTGTTGTGAGTCTTTATCGCCAGCAGGATATGATACACTTGACCCTTCTTTTGAAGCTGGGCGGTCTTCGCCTAGACATATGAGTGTATTATTGGAACCCTGGAGAACGAAGTCTCCCGGGCGCTTGGTGAATCTTGGAACTGCTTCTCTAGTAGTATTCTTATTTGAAAGAGATTTTTCTCTAATATTTTTAAAGTCAAAAGCCTTATTGTGTATGATGGGCTGGCATTGGTCGTTTTGGAAAAACCCATTAACGAAATTAGGAGGAAAATCAGCCAGTTTAACATCTGGATCTTGTGACTTTCTATAATAAAAACTCCGTTCTCTAGGATTGTGTGTAAAGTTTAAATCATCAACATAGCCAGGAGAAGGACATCTACATACCCAGTAACCAAAATTTAAAACCTCACTTGACACTACAGACTCTGGAGCTGACGCTGCAGGAGAGTATGCATTTCCGTACGAATCCTTTGTTCCTGGATTTAAAATCCACACAGTCTCTCCAGGCTTTATTGGTAATGACATATGCGGTGGGAATAATGGATAATATATTTTTGGGCGGGTATCATAGTCATACCCAGGTGTAGCATTGACGCCAACGATGCTATTGACCGGAGCAAGGAGAAGTGCTTTTTGAAACTCTGCAGAAAGATCAGACAATAATCCAACATCTTCATCAGATTTTGCTTCTTTATTTTTTCCAAATATTTTTATATACTCTTTGGGATTATTCTCCAGTAAATCAATATATTTTTGTGAATTTTCAATGACTTCTCTTACAATAACTGTGTAGAATAAGGGTAGAGGTTGATTGACCATTATTCTTCCTCCGCCTTAATGACCATTTTATCGTAGACATCATTTAAATCTGGAGGATCTTCATCAGCTTCTTCAGTCTTTGACATCAGCTCAGCTAATTTAACTAACTGGTCGTTTGACTTGGACATTCTCTCCAAATACTTTGTTATCGTAGTCCCGTAAAGGGCGTGTTTTTCTGGATCAGTTGTAATTTCTTTCCACAGATTGGTAATAAGCATACTCGCCTTTTCGCGATCTTGCGTCGCATTACCATAAATCTCTACCCAAAGCTCTTCCTTTGATTTTGGGCTGTCGTCATCATCAGATGAGTGAATCGAATTCATCAGATTTCCTTATTTCATTGTACTTCTTTTTAAGCGATGATATAGTAGTTGTCAATTGTTTAGGATTGAGGCCACTCATCTCCCTTAAATAGACAAAAACTGCTCGTTTATTTAAAAACTCTAAATCATCAGCGTTTTCAAAGAGTTTTTTTATGGCGAAAATACAAGACTTTTCATTAACTGACTTTGCAACAGTTTCAACTTTATTTACCATTTCCAAGATAATTTCTCTTCTTTCTCTTCTCATGATATGTGCTTCTTGAGCAGGAAGGGAATAGAAGTCGTTCAAAGAATTCATTTCGTCATGAGAAAAAGATGCAGGATTCTCAATACTGATGTTTCTTCTGAGGAAGCTTGTTCTTTGCTTGGATCTTATTATTAAGAAATTTTTTGCAACAACATTAAAGTAAGAGAACGCTTTTGTCCCTCTTGATGCATCAAATTTATAAAGAGTTTCATATAAAAAAGTAACACAATCATTTTTTAAATCTTCGTAAGAAGAATGCAGACTCGTAAATCTATGAATAAAAATTAGGTTCTCAGCGAGTTTTTCAAATGCAGGCAAGATTTCCTCTTTATATAGAACAGCTCTTTCTTCAATGCTCTCAGTTGCCTGAAAGCTTTCAATTGCTGCTTGTGTGCCTTCGTGAAAGTATTGCCGGAGCTTATTTTTAGATCTCTTTTTTCTTTTCCTGGTTTTCTTTTTTGCTGGTTTATCAGTCAATCTCTTTCTCCGTTATCTCATTATTATTTGCCATTACATTAGCGATATATAAAAGAGCTTCTTTAGAATTAGAAAGTTCATTTAAAATTTGTCGCACTTCTGCGCTATCATAAAATAGAGGTTTTTCCAATATTTCAGAAATTCTTCCGTAAGAATTATCAATGATATCAAGTGATTCTTCTACACTATCTTCAGTCCTTAGAATTGTAGAAGCAAACTTAAACAAATAAAAAGCTTGAACTATACAAATCAAAGAAGTGAAAACAAGTGCATAAATCATATCAGATCGCCGCAGTGTTCATCATATAGTTTTTTAATCTGTTCAAAGCTATAATTTTCTCTAATTTTTTTACCTAATTTCTGGGCTCTTTTTTGATAAATAGAAGGATATTTTCTCAAATTCAAAAGAGCTTCAGTGGCAGATTTTTCTTGGGGTTGGGCCCATCGGGCGCCTTTCATAAATATATTATTGTCCAGTCTTGTTGGGCTTAATTCCTTTAAGTCATATTTCACTTTCATAAAACCGTCTTTAGCCTGATTTAGGAAATCTAAATGACCTGACCAATTAGTTGCAATGATCGGAAGGTCTGCTGCGGCTGCTTCTAAAAGCGGCAAACCGTATCCTTCCCCTCTAGTCAAAGAAACTAAACCTTTTATTTTCTTGTTTTTATAAAGTGCACTAACTTCTTTAGGGGAAAGATCTCCATGCAAAAGATAGATTTTTGGATATGATCCTGTTCTAATTTTTGATATTAAATCAGTTACTTGTTTGGTTATGTTAAGACGATCGATTTTTGTACCTCTGCCACCATTAGTTTTTAAAATCACACCGACATTCTCATCATCTTTAAATGTATCACATAAAAGCTTTACAGTAGAAAATATATTTTTTCTATCATCCTCAGGGTTGTTTGATGTTAGTTGTCCGAAAATCATATAGTTAAAACTTGTATTGAAATCAAATATTCCTAAATCAGCAGTTTCTAAAACTTCATCAATGAAAGATTCTGGAATCACTTTTATTTCTGTTTTTACATCTCCTGATTTTTCAAATGTCTCTTTGGTAAATTTCGAAGGTACGATTATCAAATCCATTTTATTGATTGACTCAATCCACTGGGGATTACAGATATCTGTTTCGACTCCTGCTGTAATTCCAATATTAAACTTTGCAAGATTTGTATCCCACTCATTTGGAAGCTGTATTTGAAATGAAATATCAGCATTTTTCGGGGAAGGACGTGACAAATCCATCACCTTCCCAATCAGGCCGTTTTCGTCATCCCTGTTTACTTTCCAGGGTGTTGAGCCCCAGCTAACACACTCGCAAAATAAGTTAATTTTATTTTGGTCATGATTTTCTATGAGCCATCTTGTAATCTGTCTTGAGTGGACGCCATATCCGCTTTGAGTAAGCATAGGTGCTCTTAAAATTACACTTTTCATTTTTTCTCCTAGATTTCAGTTAATTTCCAAGACTTGTAAATAGATTTTTTATCATTCTTCCATGTCTCACAAAGATTCCAAAGGGTCTGGTGCCAGGATTCAATTGTATTTTCAATATTGAACTCAGAAAGAACATAATCTCTGGCTTTTTGACCTAGTTCTTCTCTCTTTTCTGGGCCTAGTTCATACATTTTATAAATTGCATCAGCAGCTTTTTCATTAGTTATATAATCTTCATAAATGTAAGGAACCATTTGACTTCCAACTAATGTTTGAACATCTGGTTTAAGCGCAAAACCGTTCTCTGATTCATCTCTATGATCAACAACTTGTCGTGTAAGCCCGCCAGTAGTAGTGGCGATGATGGGGCGACCGGTTTGCATTGCCTCTAGTGTTGCTAATCCAAAGCCTTCATTAAGTGCAATATTAATACAGAAGTCTGATATGTTATGCAGAATATTCATTTGTGGGAAGTCTAGTGACTGTGTTGAAAAGAATACATTGTCATTAAGGCCTAGCATATTCATTGTTGCGAATAAATTAGGACCTTCTTGATCTGTAGGATTAGTATGCATTACTAACGTTGCATTCCTGTGACCCTCTTCTTTTTCAAGCTTATCAAGAAACATCTTCCATGACACCAGCAGATCGTTTGGACGTTTTCTTTTTGCATTTCTATTTACCCAAAAAGCTGTAAAGTGATCTTTTCTATCTTCACCTAGAAGAGCGCGCTTCTGCTTCATTCTCTCATCTTCGGATAATGGATAAAAAACATCTTGAGGTAACGCGTGGGGAATAAAATTAGTCTTTTCAGGAAAGTGTTCACTTACCATTTCATATGTCAAATGAGAATGACAATTAATTAAGTCTGTGGATTCATAAAGAACTTGATTATATGCTGGATATGGTTTATTGTCCCAGACATGCCAATATGCAATTGGGCAAATCTGATGTATTTCATCTTCCATTTCCCATACCCAAATAAAAAATCTAGGATCGGTAAAGAGCATTAAAACATCAGGCTTTTCTGTAGCCAAAAGCTGACGTAACATTGTTGGGTTACCGAATCCGTCAATAGGTTTAATAACAATTTCTGGGTGCGGTTGAACTACATCATGATTTGCATGTTTCATAGCGGCGCCAAGCTGTCGAACAGACCAGCATCCTTTGTCAACTAGACCATTCATCAGATATCTTGACTGTACGCCGACGCCAGACGTGCTTAATAAATGATCACTTAATAATAGTATTTTTTTCTTTTCCATTTTTTCTCACAGCAGAACAGCTAGCAATTAATGCTATTAGAATATTAACAAAATAATAAGAAAAAATAAAACTTCTGCAGTAGTTATCTTAAGAGCCTGAGCAGTGATCAGTTCCCTTGAATTCACACCATTTGCATGCACTAAAGTTTTTGGGATAAAAGCCTCTTCTAACTGACGACAGCATTGCTGTTACTGTCTTTGTGGCTTTTTCAACTTTGTTTTCTGATCCTGATACTTCTACTAACTCACATCTGCTTCCATTTTTTCCGTCTCGTTTAAGAAGTACAAAGCCTATCTTTACGTCTTTTGGATCAGCGTTGTGTTTTGTTGCCCAGAAGTGCTTATAAAGAAGAAGCTGCATCTGGTAGTTGAAATCTTGTTTTTTCTGTCGGGTCCATCCCCACCCAGCAGTCTTCCAATCGATGAGCCATATCTTAGGCTCACCTTTTTTATTTCTATTGATAATGACTGCATCAATAAATCCCTTGAAGGACATGTCATCATTCTGGATTGACTCGTAGAGGTCTTCTTCAGCTTGCACACCTTTCCACCCAGGGAAGGTGTCATCTAAGAATCTGGGGACATCCTCGAGGATGTCAGAGGCTATCTGCTTCCACTGTTCTCTCTCAGGAGAATACTTGCAAAAACCATTGGCATTAATGTACTCATTTATTGCACCTTGATTTTCGTCCCAATACTCATCAATTTCCTTCATAGCGAAAGACTTATCCATCTGCTTGGTTTCAATATAATTTTCACAAGATGCATGGACGCCAGTTCCAAACCCAAGGTAAGGTGACGGTTCAAAAGTACCAAGCTTATCGATATGAGTAAGCTTGTGACGATATGGGCACTCTTTCCAGCAAAAAAGTTCTGAGAAAGAGATGTGAGGCTTTTGTGTAGGAAAAATTGTCATTCGTCTCCAACAATCAATGTTTCAAAATCTGCATTTTGAGATGTCGCACCTTTGATCTTGAGCCAGTCATGATTTTCTCTTACTTCAAGATTTTTCTTCCAAGATGCTTTCATTAAGCATGGTTCAATTCCAGCATCCTCGAACAGAGAAATAAATGCATTTATATCTTTAGGAAAGCATTTTCCACCGTAACCCTTGTCGCCGTCATGCCCAGGAACATCAAGATGAGAATTTCCAATTCTACCATCTGATACAAAGCCATTCATAACATCATCCCAGTCGCAACCCAATATATCGGACCCTTGCCTCATTTCATTCATAAAAGAGACTTTAACAGCAAAAAAGCAATTTGCCATGTACTTGATAAACTGAGCAGTTGCTGGATCTGTCTTTACAATCTTAGTGTGAGGAAATCTAGTTCTGAACAGTGTCTCCACCTTGTTACAATTTGCCTTGCTTCCTCCTAGAATAATTCGGGAAGAATTAATAAAGTCAAGTCTTGCCGCTCTTTCAGTTAGAAACTCAGGGCTGAAAACTATCTTAAGCTTTGGATATTCTTTAATAAGCCGCTCAACAGTACCTGGAACGACTGTTGATTTTAAGACAAAGATCGGGCTTGAAGAGCCTCTAGTATTATTAATCTTTTCAAAAACAGATTCTAAAATACTGAGATCTATCTTTCCTCCGAGCCCACCTGTCATTGGTGTGGGTACAGACACGAAAACAAACTCTGATTTTCTAATTGTTTCTTCGAATGTATGCGTTGATCTTTGGGGATCGACATCATAGATTTTTATTTCTTTAGCATGAAGGGAGAATCCAGATATTACTGCTGACCCTACAAATCCATTCCCTATAATTCCGATTGTGTACATAATTTTTCTTTCTAAATTACAAGATCTTTATATTCTTTTGTCTTAGTTTTGTTTGTTTTGTGCATTCTATAACGATAGAAAGGAATTTTTAAGTGGTGTATATTATAAAAACTTCCTAAGCGCTTTCTTAGTTCTTCTTCTTCACGATGTCTAAAGTTATCATTATACCCACCGTATTCTAATAGAAGATCTCTTCTATACATGATCCCGCAAGAGATATTATCATCTTCCGCATATTTTCTCTCTAGTATGTTTTCATGATTATCAACTAAGACATAATCACAAGATACACAAAATGCGTCATGATTAGACTCTAGATATGTTTTGAGGAAATAGCATAGATCTGAGCTTATGTAATCATCTGCATCAACTCTTACAACAAATTGTCCTTTGGCATTTTTAATACCTAGATTTGCGGCTGCGGCAACTCCAGCGTTTTCAGGTGTTCTAAAAAATCGAATATCACCCTTGAATGCCTCTAAAACATCTTCAGGATTATTTTCGCTACAATCATCTACGACAATTATTTCATGAGATATATTCTTTTGATTCAGGCAGCTTCTAATACACCTTGAAATAAATTTCTCATAATTGTAGTTTGTTATGATTATTGATACAACGGGATTCTTCATAAAATTCTTCTAACCAGATATCAAAAACTAAGAAAGCGAACTTAAGATAAGCAGGCATACTTCTCTTATTTATTGTATCTATAAAAAGCCCAGTTTTTAAAATATTTTCAAAGTCCAAGAGCTCATCAATCTTCTCCTCCCATTCTTCGATCGACAGCATGAAACCAATCTTATCCCTGTAGACAAAATCTGTATCAAATGTTTTGCAAAGAAGATCTTTAAGACATTTTTTTCCTGTATGAGAATCAAAAACATACTCATCTTTAAGCGACAATGCTGTTTCAACAATTCTGTGATCTAAGAAAGGTGACCTTACTTCCAAAGAATTTAGCATGCTCATTCTATCAACCTTTTGAAGAATATCACCTTCTAAGAAATATCGTATATCAAGCTGATTTATTGCATCTTTCTTTGAAAGAGTGTCGAATTCTGGAATTTTCGATTTCATCCATTCAAAAGTATCTCTTCTCATTTCTGGAACAATGAAGTCTATATTTTCATTTCTAAAAAACAGTTCTTTCAATGTTTTATCTGATCTATACTTGTCATACCCGCAGAATATTTCATCAGCGCCATCACCACTGATCGCAACCTTAACATTTTTTGCAATCTCTTTAGACACTAAAAACGTAGGAATTATTGAAGAATCCGCGAAGGGTTGACCGAATGACTTGACTAATCTTCTAAGAAAATTTCTTGATATGTCACCTTTTTCTACATCTAAAACTGTATGATCTGTTTTAAATTTATCAGAGACTATTTTAGCATATTTCTCTTCATTGAGCGAATCTTTAATTGACGCAACAAACGTCTTTACATTCTTTTTTTCTTTAGACATTGACTGGACAATAAGAGAAGAATCCACACCCCCTGAGAGGAATGACCCAAAATCAACATCACTTCTCATTCTAAGGCTAGTCGCATTATCGAGAAGAGATCCTAAAGTTTTTTCAGCATTTAGCTTTCTAGAAGTGCTATGAGGTGCCCAGTATTGTTCATGTGTGAGATTGTTGCCACGAATATCGTAGGTAGAAAATGTTCCTTGCTCCAAAGAAGTTATCTCATTCCAGATTGTTAGAGGAGAAGGTATGTAAAAGCAATTGAAAAAAGATGATAGTGCATCAGGATTTATAGATAAACCATTGCTTTTTATTAAGCTGTAAATAGGATATATTTCTGACGCAAAATTAATTCCATCTTTGTTCATGCTATAGAACAAAGGCTTTTGGCCAAGGCGATCTCTTGCTAAAATAATTTCTTGATTTTCGTAATCTACAAAAGCAAATGCAAACATCCCATTAATTTTTTCGAGAGTTTTCTTTACACCATCTTTTATCAAAAGCTGAAATAGAACTTCTGTATCAGAATCTGTTTCTAAATCTTCTTCAAAGCACTTTTTAAGTTCAATATAGTTGTAAATTTCTCCGTTGAAGACCAGGCTATATCTCCCATCTTTAGAGACTAGAGGCTGACTTCCATCATCGAGACCGATTATTGAAAGGCGCGTATGCCCAATTGAAATTTTTTCTTTTTTGAAGATACCATTAGAGTCTGGTCCTCTGTGGACTAGATCTAAAACATCGATTCTATTGATGTTTAGGTATGAAGACCCAATTAATCCGCACAATTAAGAACCTCAAAATCAAATTCTGGGTGATAAAAATCTCTTTTTACAATGCTGTTCATTGATTTCTTAACGATATCAGCTAGAGATAAGTTGTAGTTTTTTCTAATACCTGACTTTATTCCTACATTTTTTGATGACGTGAGAGAGTTTTCATGAAATCTTCTCTTATAAAGAACGTCACTTATATTTTTGATATTACCGATTGACAAAGATCTTAAAAATATTTCTGTATCTCCTGCAATCATCGTGGAACCGTCCCACCCGCCGAGCTTATCAAGTGTCTCTTTTCTAAACATAACTGTTCCATTCATACAGAACTTCTTTTCAAGATATTCATGATAACGATTTTTGTCTGTCAGCGTTTCATGTACTTCACTGAGAACATCTCTAGATATTTCTTCTGGATAGAGGTTCTCCCTTTTTCTGTCTAGACTTATATTACTTGAATGCGTATGAGGTGTAGTAGAATTATCTTCCCAAAACTCTAAGACTGCTGTTCCCAGACATGAAATACTTTTGTTTTTTTCTAGTACTTCTACTTGTCTCTTGAGTCTATCTGGGTCGCTGATATCGTCTGCATCATGTAGGGCAACAAACTCAGAATTTACAAAGTTCTTAAGCATAAAGTTTTTAGACGCATATGTTCCGATATTCTTTGAAGACTTAATGATTGTTATTCTCTTGTCCTTAAATGAAAGAATCTTGCTTATAGTACTATCTGTACTAAAATCGTCAAAAATAAAAAGATTGAAATCTTTAAAAGTTTGGTTGAGTATTGATTCAATACACTCTTCTATTGTTTTTTCTGCGTCTTTACATGATAAAAGCATACTAACTTTTGGCATTTAAGTACTCCTCTATGACTCTTTTAGTCTTTTCTTTTACTATGAGCTCTTTTTCTATCGTCTTATCGCTAGAGACAAAAAGCCTTCCTTTTTTTAAAGGCTTTGCTTTTTTCAAATAATCTCCAGATGTTATTTCTTCAAGATTTTTAAACACCTCTTTGAATCCAGCATTGCATGACTTTAAAAATAAAGACATATAGCTGTCTGATGCTTCTATTAGCGGTGACACTTGATAAATTACGTTTCCTGTATCTATTCCTGCATTTATTGAGTGAATTGTTGCACCAAGTCCTTCAAGATTTTCTTCAAAAATTGACCAAAAAGCACTATCGACACCCCTAAAATATTGTGTAAGACCTGTATGAATGTTGACACAGCCAAATCTGGGTATTTCGAAAATATTTTTCTTTAAAATGCTGGTTCCGAAAACAAAACACACATCTGGGTTTGATCTTCTTATCTTGGCTTCAATTTTAGTACTGTTTATTTCACCCTTTTCACAAATAACAAACTGACATTTTGGATTCCATGACCTGAGATCTCCGAAGTATTTTATCTCTTCATCAGTAAGATATTGTGTCTGGCTTTTCTTTTCAAAAACAACAAGATTTATATCGAGATTTTCACAAAGCATTTTTGCATAGTATCGATGCCTAGAGTGAATAGATGTTAAAACTACATTCAAAACATCAGCCTCCCAAAGGGTGTTAAGTCAGAAAACGCTTCAGCTTTTTTTACGCCGGACTCAAATCCTCTAACAGTTGATATTCCATCTAAGAACCTATTGTATCCGTCAATAATATCTTCTTGTGTATTGTATGATTTTAACGCATCTATTTTTTTATTAAAGAACCCTGTTATATCAACATATATGTCTGGGGTTATAAGATCTGTTATTTCACACCCCCAAAGCATAGATATTCTGTGCTTTTTACCTAGCTCTGGATGTATATCTTCTTGAGCCTTCCACGAAGACTCTATTGCTATTTTTGCTACAGCCTTGTGATCTCTATGTTTATCATTTGGGCTATGAGTTATAATAATGTCTGGCTTTGTATCTCTTATTATTTTTATAAATCTATGAAAATTCTCTTGATTGTTTTCTACTTTCTGGCAAGGTATTTTCATTTCTTTGATTTTGTTAACACCTAAAACATTGCATGCATTTTTTGCTTCAATAGATCGTCTATTTACAATGTTTTTAGAAAAATTTCCTGTTTGATCTATGCCAGTGGCACCATCGGTTACAAATACAACTGTTGTATCATATCCTAGATTTGAAAACTTGCTTAGGGTGCCGCCGCAGCCAATTGTTTCATCATCCTGGTGTGCAACGAATACTAAGACTTTTTTCATTTTCTTACCTGCGATTTACAAGACTATTTTATCTACTGCGTTCCTAAGTGTACAGAGTTCTTCGTAATTCATTGAGCATGTGTGTGCACCTTCTGATTTGCTTTGGAGCGCCTTATCAGTAGTGAAGTGCTTTTCGATAACTTTTGCACCTCTTCTTACAGACTCAACGCATGCATCTATTCCGATAACATGATCACTGTAGCCCACGAGAGTTTTATCAAAATTTTCAGGCATTAAATCGATGGCAACATCAAGGGTATGAGGATACTTGGCCACACAATGAAAATACTTTACGTTTTCCTGCTCAAAAGGAAAATAATCTTTATCCCAGCAACCGAGTGAGACAAAAGTATCCATATCAGTATTGATCATTTTATTGCAAAGATCTAGATCCCAATCTACTAAAGAGCTGGCAATCTTATTAGTTTTAAGACCAAGGGCTTGAATCCATTCAAATCTATCTTCGTGAAAAGGAGAGGCAAAAAAATCAATATTTAAGCTGTCACTAAATTCTTTTAAATGCTTAAATTGTTCGAATGTCATGCTGAGATACTCCCATATCTCTCTGTTCTCTCCGGGCATTCTATACGTGTCCCATAATTGAACTTTTACAGCATCTGCGCCACCCATCTTAGACTGCAGGATCATTTGTTCTGCTCTTCTTACAGATCCACCCCACTGCCCGCACAACTCACTTATAATATACGTCACTCTCTAATCTATCCTATCAGTCCGCACTCTTTGAGAGTTGCTTCAGTACTACTTAAAACAGCCCAATCTGCCAAGATCTTAACTTTGCTTCTTGTGTCTTCTTCTACTGCCCTATTACAGTTCGGGGATTTGTTTCCGTGAAACTCTACAAGCCAGTAGTCAACTAAATTATGAATGTTATTTTTGAATAAGTGCGGAATTACATCATATTCTGCACCCTCTATGTCAATTTTTAAAACTGTTATCTCATCTTCTTTGAGGTTTTCTTTTAACCAATTGGCTAAATCAATAGTTTTAACATTGCAAGCATCTTCGACACTAGTTGATGTTTTACCTGCTACTAATGAAGATCCTGTTCTAGCTCCCCAGTTTTGACAGTAAAATGTTGCTTCTCCATCTGATTGTGATGCGGCTGCTTCATGGATTGTTAGTGATTCACTATTAGAATAATTTTCTCTAAGTACTTCTATATTCTTAGGCAGCGGTTCAAAAGAATCTATCTTTAGATCATCATTCTTAAATACATTTCTAGCCCAGTCAATCGACTGGCCTATGTTGGCTCCGCAATCTATAAATCTAATTTTTCTTGTCATTTTTTCTCCTTAAATGTGCAATATAAATTCCATTATGCCACTTGCGTCCTTCATGTAGTTCGTGATGTGATATCAGCTCAAAGCTTGAATTTTTAATAGCAGCTTCGGTTGCAGATTTCACAATTTTACCGACTTCTCCAGCCGAGAAATCATCTACTAATAAGATAATCTCATCATCCAGGATTGGATCAAAATGTCTAAGTATTTTTTCTTGTGACTCGTATGAATGATCACCATCATAAAAAAATACGTTAATCTTATTGTTGAATTTTTCTAAATCTAGACTCCAAGAGTTTTCGTTAAAGAATACAAAGCGTCTGATTTCTGTTTCATATTTTTCAATATTGCTTTCAATCAATTCTTGATTATTAGCATACTTTGACCAATTATCCACTCCGTAGTACACACCCTTATTATTGTATGCTGCAGCGAAATAAGAAGCACCTCTTAGCACGCCTACTTCAAGATAGCGGGTATCAGGAAGTCTGCATAGTTTATTAATTAAACTTTGTGTATTAATAGTTGACATAGGATGAGGTTTTGTTGAGCGAGAAAGATTTAAGATATCATTATTTTCTATTAATTTTTTACCCTCATTAACTTCGTTAATTGCATCCTCAATATGTTTTGTTAAGTTTATCATATTTTAATCATTTCATTTTCTATTTTTTCAACATCGCCTAATGTGTGAATATCGTGTGCTTCAGCAATAACTACACCGCAATTTGTACTTAAATCTTCTTGAAAAACGTAATCGCCTTTAAAAATTCTAAACGCTGCATTCTGCATTAAATTTGAATCAACACTAAAAATTTCGTCTTTGTTATTCTTCAGCAAAGCATTTATTCCTTTGTCAAGCTGCATTGATGTAAGCGTCGGAGAATTCGCCTGCAAAGAAATATAGATATCAGATTTTCCATATTTTTCTTCTAGGTGTTTTGCTGCAGCCCTAATGGCCACCTGCTTATAAGCATTGTCATTTGAAGACTCACTCCCTCTAGAATGAGTTTTTACCCCAAGATCTCTTGCGACCTGCAGTATTTCTTCGCTGTCAGAGCTTACACAAACGTCTATTTCAAATTCTGAATTTTTACATGCTTGGATTGCCCAGAAAAGCATTGGCTTTCCCCATATGGGATAAATGTTTTTATTCCTAAGTCGCTTGGAGCCGCCACGAGCAGGTATTATTGCTGTAATCTTTTTCACTATAAAACCCTATCTAGTATTCTTGAAGATGTATCTTTGGGATCAAATAAATACTTTTGAATAGCAAGATTAAAGCAACTGTCTAGATTCGATTTCGTTAGATTCCTTATCGAATTTTTGAGTTTTTCAGAATCTACATCGCTAGAAAACTTCTCGCAATAATCAAAATTATAAAGCTCATCAAGAACAAGCGGGAAAGGCTTGATATCAAAATTGATTATGGGTGTTTTCATTAAAACGCATTCCTTTATTGAGGTAGATCCAAAATTAACTACAAAATCAGAAATTTCAATTAATTCCATTGTTGTGTGTGGAAACCATGAATCATCTTCAAAATATCTTCCTCTTCTCAGTCTCGCTGGAACAGGATCTTTGCCCCTAGTTTTAACTAGCATTTCATAACCTTCCTCTTCAACAATATTGTAAATTTTACTCATATCTATTTTATTGAGATCGCGAATTCGAGGAAATATAATTAAAGCTTTTTTTTGATTCGATAGATTGTATTTTTTTTTAATTTCTTCTCTATCTAAGACAATGTCATATTTAGGAGATCCAAGATATAGATTTTTATCAGATAGCTTATTGTATTTTTCTGCAAAAAATTTACTAGGCATTACCACATGATCTACTTTGTTGATATACGAATCATATGAAAGTGAAAAATCTGTCATATAAGTTAGTGATATTTTTTTTAAATCTTTATCAAAGCTTGGTTTCATGTTTTCAATTCCTGCTTTTTCAACAAAGAATATTACACCTGCGGCTTTTTCTAAGCTTTTTAAATCAAGCAGATTGATGCTTAGTTCTTTCGCTATTTTTTTTAAAAATGAAAAATTCTTGATTGGACAATTATATTTGTTATAAGTTCCGATAAAAAAATTAGACTTCAGATTTCTTTTTTTTGCTTCAATTACAATAGGTAAGAAATATTTAAGCGCTGTCAATTCCTTGACAACAAAGTTAATATCCATATTATCTTTCAAGTATTCTTGCATTTGAGATTAGATCTTTTGAATTTGTAATTAAATGACATCTTGAAAATATATCTATTTCTTGATAATCATGATAGCTTGTTAAAAAATCATATTTAAAATTCTCTCCAAGCAATATTTTTGTATAACAGCAGTTTTTTAAATTTAAATTTTCAAAAATATCAGTGTCTGGCTCAATAAACATAAAGTTTCTAAATCCGAAGTTATAAAAAACTTCGATTGATTTTTTTAAATCTTCTTCGAAAGATTTGTATTTATCATCACACTCTATGCTATTTTTTAGTGTATGACGATCAGACCACGAATTAATTTCAGAACGCAATCCGTAATAAAAAGTTGACTCTGATACTACGCATGCAGACTTGAGATCTATTTTATTGTCATTGAATAATTTCTCAAGATCAGAAAGACTAAATGACATAAAATCTTTTCTAATAACTAGCGGAAGATTTTTTCCATTTTTCATCCAGCTACCTTGGTTAAGATCAAGCTCACATCCAGAAAATTTTATTTGAAAGAAAGATTCGTATGACCAAGGATATCTATCTTCTCGTCCAAATCCTACGTGAAAAACAGTAGATATATTAGAATCTTTAAGTATTTTTGGAATAATATAAGATTTAGTATAGTAATGTTCACGAGCCTTAAAATCTAGCGGACAAGACATCCTGTATCTTTTAAACTCCTCTTTGAGCTCTCTATTCTCTTGATCTTTGGGGTCATGTAAAAGCTTGCATGCTGTTCCTCGCCATGCCCCGCTGATCTTATTTCCAAAAATATCAATCATTTTAGTGTTCCTCAGCCTTTAATTTAATTTCATAAACATCATACAAGTCTTTTTTAAATCCTTTTTTATAAAAATCAACTCTGTCACTTGATAAGTTCATGTCATATTCTTTTTTTTGATCTATAAGACCCATTGAATAATAGTTGCATCCAATTTTTTTCAAAAAATCAAAAAGTCTATAGTGTGTATATCCGTGTGTAAATGAATTAATTCTAATATTGTAACCTGCATCATAATAAAAACCATTTTTTTCAGATATGATTGACCAAATATAGTTAACTTTATTCTCATGCTCAGACCTTGCTAAAACGGCTTTACCCATCTTTGTCAATTCATTTCTAAAGTTGAATGTTTCCCAAGAATGATTAAAGTTTTTTCCAATATAATTTCTTGATTTGATGCAACAGCTATAGAATTCTTTTAGAACGTGCATAGGAATATCTTCATTAAAATAAAAATCTGTTTTCACATTAAGTTTTATTCCTTTTTTTATATTGCACTTCATTCCTTTTCTAATTCTGCTTAATTTAAAATTATTTACATCAATTAATGTATTTTTTTTATCTATTTTTTTAACTCTAAATTCTCTAAAATTATCTAATATTTTTTTCTCATCAAAGTCAACTATAGAGAACCTGATATCTATATTTATTTTTTCTTTCTTGAGGTACACTAAATAATTCTTAAAATCTTGGATCGGAAAATCTTCTGTAATATTAATCGTATAAAAACTAGATGCAGTATTGCTAGATTTAAAATTCATCAAACAAAAATTTTCGTCTGGTTTGGAATGAATTAATTTAACGCCAGAAGGATTCTTGCATTTTCTAATTTCAATGAGAAATTTATGGACATCCCTATCTAAAAAAATATCATTTTTGCTTATTGACATTATTAAAACCTAAAAAACTAGTCTCTTAAAAATAAAAAGTTATTTTTCTAGAAAACCTTCCATAAATTCAAATTTTATATTATCCTGATTTTCGATCAAAAAATTAATTAGAGAATTTTTCATATCATTGTCAAGATAGTTTTTATCCCACTCGCAGGCATGATAAACAATCTCAGTTTTTTCAGTCAAAACAAGCGGCTTAAATGGTGGTGAGGATGTAAAATAAACGACATCATCTTTCTTGAGATGCTCTTCTTTGTATGTATTTACCCAGGGCTCTAACGGGTTTAAAGCCAATATTTTAAACCCAGCATCTCTAAATGCTTTTATTGCATCAGGAGACATTCTCCATGCAGGAGGTCGAATAACTGGCTTGAAAAGATGTTTTAATCCAGCACTTTCTATAATACCAACCATATTTTGAATCAAAGCCTTGCTCTGTTCATAATCTAGGCTTTTCATCTCATCATTATCACTTTTCCCAGGTATTCCATGAAAGAGGCCGTGATATCCTATTTCAAAATTTTTATCTGGGAGGATGCTGATTTGTTTGCAGAAATCCGGAAACATATCGATTCGGAGCGGCTCTTTTGTTGCAATGTCTTTTCGCATTGTTCGCCAATATGCTGCAGGTACAAAAAGCGTAAACTTTATATCAGGGAAATACTTTATTAGCTCAAAGCATTGATCGAGAACCTTTGTTGATGATAATGGATGAGGAGAAACATCATCAATACTAATATTTACTAAACTTGACATAATAGATCACAGTATTCTTGAACAGTCTCACCTATGACTTCATTATATTCTAGGCATGTATTCTTATATTTTTTAAAATTATTGGATATTTCTTCAATAGCATTCACTAGATTGTCATTACTAGAAAACGAGAAACCTCTATTACCCACATACTCATTTATACTCCCACCTGATTCATGATAAATAACTGGCAGGCCGCAAGCCATTGCTTCTAATACATGATTGGCGCCGGCTTCTTCTTTTGATGCTGTAAGATACACATCTTGCGAAGATAGTATTTCACATATTTTTTCATCTTCTATGGGTGAAATGTACGTTGAATTATCAAATATAAATCCTTCGGGAACTCTTCCTATATAAGTAAAATCATATTTATCAGATAAGTTCTCATCAATGAATTTATATGTATCAAATCCTTTTTTTACATTGTTTGACCAGTGATGCGTAACAATCTTAATCTTTTCAGGCTTTAACTGCTTGTCTTTTTTGTAATTATGAAAAATATCTTTTGGCCTATTAGGAATTACAGAAAAATTATCAGTTGTTATACCTGATTTTTCCTTGGCCCAATTACTAGGAAAAATAAAGTGATCAGAATGATTTAAGCACTGTTGTACAAGATTAAAAAGCTCAGGCTTACCATGCGTCCCTAAGTCACCGACTCTTTGAATTATTTTAGCGCCATACTGGTTTTTGTAGTTTAAAAGATGCTGGTACCAAACACCTGTATTGTCGGGCCTCGGATCGATGCAAAATATTATATCAAAGTCTGGTCTGTTAAGATCAAAAAATACCTCATGGCCTTCTTCTCTAAGCTTTTGAGACAGCGCACTAACAGTTTTATTTCCACCGCCCCAAGGGCCTTTCACTGGTCTTCTGTTTATAAATATTTTCAATTTTTAATCTTCTTGATTCTTCAAAAAGCATAGCAGTAATCTCATTTTTTTTGTGACCTTTCCTTAGCCATGACTATATCATCAAAGCTCTTGATATCAAAGGAGCAAACTGCTTTATCATCTATTAATAAATCATAAGGTTGTTTCCCCATAACAAGATTGTGATGCTTTACACCCCACATCCTTAGTTGATTTTTTGTCAATTCAAAAAGCTCATCAATAATAAGATCTTTGTTTTTCTTAAAAATATCCATTCCCCTAGCAGTAAAAATTGTAATTTCACAGCCTTCGTCATATGCTTTATTACACACATCAATCATTTTTTGGATCGGTGCACACGAATTGTATTTTTCCTTCGTAGATCCTTCTACGCTTCTTTCGCAAAGAACGTCATCTAAGTCAAAAGCTATTCTTGTAGGACGCATAATATCTCCGAAAATCTTTTTCTAAAAGTTTCTTTAACTATCTTTTCTAAGTTGTCAGCTACTAAAGACTATTCTTTCTCCACACTCTTGTTTCATTAGGGCCCTCTTCTATTCCTTGACCACCTACTAGAGTAAAAAGATTAGAAAGACTTTGATAATAGTCTTCTCTTTCATGAGCTGCAGACTCAAGATCTGGCCCTGGATCATGCTCTTCTTCGTGATCATGCTTAATAAAGTTTTCACAAAACAAAGCATTGTTATTCATTTGAGACATAAGATTATGAAAAGTTTCAACAGGAGAAGGTACATGCTCAAGCACTTCAAAAATAAAAACTGTATCCAGAGGAGAAGAGTATCTTGGGAGTTCTCCTGGTTTCACAGCTATTGCTTCAAGAGTTACATTTTTAAGCGCTCTATCTTTTATCAGCTTTTTCAATCTCCACTGTGCAAAAGTAAAATGTTCACATTCAACGTCAGAGATGCAAACCCTCAACTCAGTTTCAGGACTTACATTTTCAAGTAGCGAGAAAGCAAAAGGCGCGACGCCACAGCCGTATTCACAAAAAGCAGTATTATTTCTTACAGTGTTTGACAGCAAGTTCAAATGAAAGTTTTTCATATCTTTGTGTCGAACAACTTGTCTAAAAGATGCCCAAGCCCCCTGATCTTTATAGAACTTAAAAACATCTTCTATGGTATTTCTTTCTTGGAGCGCCCAAATATCTTCAAAAGTCATATCTGTGACTGCATGCGTAGTTTCTGACGCAGGGAGTGAAGGTTTTCTATTTGGTCTTCTATTCCCAAGTTCAAATGCTTGTTCAGGAGTTACCTTATAATATTCACAAAGGTCTTCATACCAGGGTTTCTGGTTGCTAAAATTTACATAATTGTTGCTCATATTGATCTAATCCTCTCATTAAGATCAAGGTAGTTTATTTAATCACCTTTTTTAATTCTACAGCTGTCTTCATCAAAATGCTCAGTTGAAAATTCAAAAAGATAAGAATCTTCCAAAGCCTCCATTTGATGAACTAGCCCAACAGGTATTTCTTTAATATCACCTGGCTTCATAATAATTTCAGTCTTTTTGCTTTCTTCGCCAAGCATGTAAAAAGTACATTTTAGCATTCCGGAGCTTAAATAAAAAGTCTCATTTTTTATCTTGTGATAATGAAGACTACACTTTTTCCCCTTGTTGAAAAAAAGTATCTTTCCGCAATAGTTTTCATCATTGTGAATCCAGAGTTCATAACCCCACCCTTTTTCAACTTTTTTTGATAAAGAATTTTGCAATTCGTAAGGATTTGTCATACTTTGTCTTGCCCACTTTGATATTTCGCAAAAAATCTAATAATATTATACTATTCAAAAGCAGTGTTGTTTCAATTTAAATGATAAAGTTTTTAATTTTGCAAAGCATTTAATACTTCATTCATGTTAACAATGTAATTTCCTGAGAATCTTACAGACACTGATGAGAATGCGTTTGATAGCTTGATAGACTTTACAATATCATTTGTGTGTAGATAAAAAGTTGTAAGACAAGCGATAAAAACGTCGCCTGCGCCACAGACATCGAAAACCTCAGACTGTATCGCAGGATACATATTTTCCAAGTACAAAGCACCTTTTTTACCAGACGTTACTATTAGTTTTTTTGGGTCAACGGGTTTTGTTAATTCGCTTTTTTCTTTTTCATTTATCTTTAAAAAGCAGCCTTCGTAGCAAGATAAGTCTTTTTTCTTAGAATCTACAAAAATGCAGTCATTTGACCTTGATATAAATTCAGCAACTTCTGCCGTAATAAATCCCTTATTGTAATCAGAGACAATGATTGCATCGTATGAGCTTAAGTTTGAATAAGCTAAAACATCTATATCTAAAGGGCTGCAGTTATCGTTTATGTCTAATCTAAAAACTTGACTATCAAACCTTTTATCAATAAATCTTTCTTTTCTAATGTGTGTATCACTATTAGTAATGATGTCACATTCTTGATTTAATTCTAAGACGTTAAGATGAACATTTTTTGCCATTCCGAACTTTTCAAAACACTCTTCGGACTTAAAAATAGGAACAGGAGCTTCAGAAGAGATTCTATCAACAATACCTGTGTGGTAAATGTCTTTGCAGGACTCACCTATCACTAAAATTTTGTAAGGTTGAAGTGGTTGAATATCCTTCAACAGTTTCAAATATTCTGACTTCAGCAAGCTCAGCCCCCACTACATCTTCGGGATTATAGTCTCCGCCTTTTACGATTATATCAGGATTTATTTCTTTGATCAAATTATACGGCGTATCTTCGTTAAAAATAATAACTTTATCGACAAAAACTAGTGAGTCGAGCAAATATTTTCTGTCTTTCTCAGAATTGAGGGGCCTAGTCTCACCCTTAAGTCTTTGTACACTAGCATCACTGTTTAGACCAACTACAACTGTGCCTAATTTTTTGCAATATTTTAAAAGATCTAAGTGACCTCTATGAAGAACATCAAAGCAGCCGTTGGTAAAAACAATCATAAATCTAGCACTTTTTGTATAGTTTCAATTATTTCATTGACGTCGTGTTCGGCGGCATCATTCTTGCATTTTAAGCACTCTACTTTTAGTCCGCATACATCATGTTTTGAAATATTTATGTTAATATTTTGAGGATATGCAACCATTTTCTCAGACTGATATCCTGATATTATTACCAGTGCTTTAGTATCGGTTGCAGTAGCTGCATGTGTCAAGCCACCTTCACAGCTTATAAAAAGCTTAGATCTACCTATTACACCTGTTGCTTCTCTAAATGTCGTATTTCCTCTCATATCAACAACATTATCTAGTAGTCTTGAGTTAGTATTGCCTATTTGAACTACTTGGATTTTATTTGATATTGAATTTACAATTGATTGGAACTTTTCAAAAGGATAGCTTCTATTAGGTGTATAGTTTGTTTTAGAATAAGGTTCAATAGTTATAAAATCTTTTGCCAGATTAGAACAGATTTTTTCTACGTTTTCTACCTCAGTATGATCTAAGAAGATATCACACTTCAATTCTGGGCTTTTAATGCCGTAGACTTCACAACACTGTTCAATAATATGCGCGTCTTTTCTGTGTATCGCTCGATCAGGAAAGTCTTGTTTGCAATAATTAGCACTCGGATTATCTAGAAACATTGGAAAGAACACACAGTTCTCTTCAATTCTGTTTTGAATAATATATGGATTATTGTGAAAAGTTGGGCACTGGACCATTTTAAGAAAGCTTCCTTGCGACTTAACTGGCAATACTTTAGTGCCAGGAGACAATTTAGCTATTTCTCGGGCAGTTGCTGTCCAAGTTAAATGGCCGCCCAAACCCATTATATTATCTCTCTAAAAAAGTCTTCATATTTTTGTCCGACATCTTTGATATCAACAGAGCATTGAAATTCTTGCTTTGCTTTTTTTGAAAAATCTAATTTTGGTGGGTCGTACAACTTGAACGGGAGGAAGTCCCATTCCATATCCTGGATGATCACAGAGTTATCTCCAGCAATCTCCTTCGTCCCACCTGATGAACTACATATAATTTGGCATCCTGATGCTCTGGCGTCAACCACAACATTCGGACAGTGGTCCATCAAGGCAAGGTGTAAAAAATAATTAGATTTCTTATAGAGAGAAATAAGCTGTGGCCATTCAAGATTACCTACGTAAAAAATTCTATCATGATTAATTTCATAATCAGGATTGTTTCCTGCGATTATTAGACAATCTTTCTCTTTAGAATGCTCTAAAAAATATCTTATATTTTCCTCTAATCTTTTGTGTGGGCGCCAAGAGGATGCACATGACCATACGTTTTCAAACTTATCTAGCTGGGGGTCGTTCAAGGCGGGAATCTTAGATATCAAATCTAAGTCTGTACCGTTGTTTATTACTTCGAATTTTTCTTTTTTGCCAAAGTATTTTTCAGTCAGCCCTTTATTGAAATTAGATTGAAAAATCACAGCATCTGCTATCTCATACGTTTGCTGTATTGGCTTATTTTGAATTTTCCAGTCTTGCTCAGAATTAAAATAGATACCGTCTAATCTCTGGATCAGAGGTGCAATCTTTCTAGTCGCTTGAATAAAAGATAGTTGGATATCTGGATCGCTATCTTTATTGACCCTATTTCCATTTTTTTCAAGTTCTCTTGCTAGCTTAGTTCCAAAACTGTTAGGTCCTGAACTTGATTGAAAATTTATATTGTCAAAAAATACTTTCAACTAATAAACCCTCTCGATCTAACAAAGTTCACAGTTGATATCTGGTCTCTCTCGCACTTATCTCTTTCAGCTGCGGGTAGTGATACAGACTCAATGTTGTACTGGTAACACACATCTTCTAAGAAGAATCTTTTTTTAGTAAGAGAAAGCAAGGGTAACATTAAAGCTTGATCATAGCCTCTTTTGAACCAGCTTCCCTTCCAGTCCTGGAAATTTTTATCACATATACTCTTAAGCAAAGAAGATCTAAACGTTCTAAGGTGTGATGTACACCAAGGCCATTGATACGGATTCACATCTTCAGGCATAGCCCTTGAAATATTCATTCCATTCACATCCCATTGATGGGCGGTCCAGACAACGTCATATCCGGAGACATAGCATTGCAGCAGTTTATTTACAGTGTTTTCATTGCAAAGATAATCATCTCCGTCAACCGTAGCAATTACAACATCCTCATCTTCAAAATCTCTTGCTGCTTCAATAATGTTTCGTAATGCATACTTTTTTTCATCATTCTTCACCACAGTAAACTTAGGATCACCCTGGGTGTACTTCTGTGCTACTTCATAGGTATTGTCTGTGGAAATATCATCTATGATCACATGATGCCATCTGGGATCATTCTGGGATCTTATAGAATCTACTAGTTTTTTAATATTCTTCTCGGCATTATAGCACGGAGAAATAAAAACTATTTTCAATTTTTAGCCCAATTCTTAACTACTTGAGGAAGCTCTTTGTCAAGGGTAACGTGAGGAACAACAGTCTTACCGTCCCATTTTTGGTGCCAGATCCAGCCACCGAGTTTCTCTGATAATTCTTTTGCTCTTGCAGTGATCATCTCTTCTGTGACATCTGCCCAAGGAAGATCAAACATTTTATTATTTTCTGCGGTATCTTCTACGGACTTATTGTACATAGATCCCCAGAATTTTGACCAGTGATCTCTATAATTTCTAATCTTTCTTTCCATGTCCCACCAAGAAAAATGGTGAACAGAGGGTAGCATATTAGTTATATTTTCAAACCAGTCTTGATAAGCTTTTATCGCATCTTCATTTCCTTGAAGTGCTGCAGACCTACAATTGTGAACATCCTGGGTATAGAACGTCCCGAAAGGAATTGGCTGGTAGCTATCATTTCTAATGTAGTCACAGCTATCTGTTCCTTCTGCACAGTAAAGTTCACCATTCTCATCATAGCGCCTTAATTGTGCGGGGGGACCGTGTGTGATATAAGACTTATTTCTGCTTAATCTCCATTTCCAGGGATTAATATCTGCTCTAACTTTATCTTTACCGCCCCAGTATTCAATAACAGGAAGCGCAAGAAGATCCATACCATCTTGAAATTGCTCACAAAGATTTCTTACTTTCTTGTAATCGTTTTCATGAACTATTTCATCGCAATCCATTTGCCAACAAAACTCTTTAGTACACATGCTTCTTGCCAAGCCTTTTAATAGGCCGTCAGACTTGACTGCAAATCGAGGATCTTTAAGGTCTATCTCATTTCTATAGATGACTAATCGCTCATCCTCTTCTGCCCATTTCTGTAGATCTTCCCACGTGCCGTCATCTGATCCTCCGTCTGCGACACATACTTCATCACAGAATCCTAGTAAAGATTCAATTGATTCTTTCCATGGGTAAGCATTTTTATTACAGTTTAAGACTGTTGTGTAACCGCTGATCGTACAATTAAATTCCATATCTGATTTCGTACCGTTCCAAAAAACATTTCTTGCCGCGTAAAGATAAGCCTCAGTGTCAAACATATCATCTGTGTCAAACCATATCTCATCCTTGTGCTGGACATTTTCATTTAGTTCAAGCTCACAGCCTAGAAGCTTAGCTTCAATAACAAGGCGTGGGCAAGTATCTGCACCGTTAGGAAGAAAAACCAGACCTTTGCTTTGGGCTAATTTTTCCAACAGTTCAAAGTATGGGACATTCCAGACAACTTCATGTTCTTTTTTATTGTCTTCGCACCACTTAAGCGCTTCATCATATCCCTTGATCCATGATGTAGAACCTAGGACGATCCATCCTTTTTTCTCTGTGTTTTCATATTTTGTTCTAAGATCTTTTACGTGGGTGAAAAAGTTTTCATCAAAAACAGATGATAAAACTGTATTTCTTCCCTCGGATAAAAATGGGAACTTTGAATGATAATATTGCATCTGTTTCTCAGACATCCACCACAAAGACTTGGCGCCGTAAAAGAATGCTGACGTGATTTTCCCTTGCTGATCTTCATGGCATTCACATTCGCAGGATTCTATTGAAGCATGTTTTTCAGGAGATCTGTATTTGCAGAACTTATAGTCGTATTCAAGTATTGTGTATTTTAAGTTTGCAATAATCGCTGGAATTAATTTCCAATCTAAGGATGAATAATTTCCAAAAATCCAATACTTTTGGTGGCCGCTTTGAAGAGTCTCCATTGTTACATCTTTAGCGTGAATTTTAAAAACTTCGAAAGGAGAAGAATCTATAATTGCCTGTGTAGTAAGTTCAGCGCCGCCAACATAGTCTTCTACAAAAGCATCAGACACAACGACTACTCTTGACGTCTCTGGAATTAAAATATCAGATTTTGTTTCAAAAATATTTGAGTTAAACATATGCACTCCTAGAACATCTTATTTTATCCTATAAGACAAGAGTAGTATATGAAGAAATCTTAAAATATTGAATTTTGTGATATAAATACTAGACAGAAGTATTATTTGATGAAATAACTTCCCACTTAGAAGATGATGCATCCCATACCATTTTTAGGGCTGGCGATTTATTATTAATATAAACGTTTCCTGAAGTATCTGCACCGTAGAAGTTTACGTTATCTGCATTGGGGGTGGAGGAACCTCCAGCGAAGGCGTTGGCACCACCATTAGCATACAAGACAGGAGGCGAGAGTATGGTGCCATCAACTGTTGTATTCCCAACTGTCCCTAGTGCAGATTGATATACATAATCAAAACCGCTGCCATCTGTGGAGTAGCTAATTGTCGAGAACGCTGCGCCGTTTAATTGAGCGAGGGCTAACCCATTATACAGACCTTGAGCGACATCGGTCAAACTCCCAGCGGATTGGACTCCGAATGTTACTGACTTGCCGACGGCGCTGTAAGTAGGTGAACCGATTGCTGTAGAACTAGAACCCGTGAAATTATATTTCACGGCGCTTGAGTCAATCAGTCCTAATGTTTTTCCATCTATAGTGGCTGGATCAAAAGTTGCCCAGGCAAGGGAGAGGGATGCGTTGGCACCGGGGAATCCTACTCGGACCTGATTTACATAGTCTCCGCCGGACGGCGCTGACCAAAAACTGGGTGATATGACTTGAGAATTGTCAGCCGGTCTTAATGTACCAGTATATATTATAGTTATTTCTTGACCGTCATAAATTCCATTTTCAACGCCGAGCTCGTAAGCATAACTTAGGTATCCGGGTGTCATTTCCGCGCCGACATCCATTGAGAAAAAATGAGTTGAAGACTGGCTAAGTGACATAATAGAGCCTGTGGATTCTAAAATATGTCTAAATGGTTTTCTAACAACAGAATTCTCTGTAAAGAATGTCCCGCTAGTGACTAAGTCCCCACCGAAGAGGGCAGTACCCGCTGTTGTTGATCCTGCTGAGCCCACAGAACCGGAGACAAAAAAAGCTAGATCTGTATATGCAGATTCATCGGGGCCTCCCGGGGCGCCGGACCCAGACAGTAAGAACACTCTGTCAGATGATCCATCACCAAACACATCAAGTTTTCCGGAAGGACTAGTTGTTCCGACCCCCAGGCTACCGTCGGTTTTAAGTTGCATCTCGGGAGTTGAATATGCGCCGGCGCCGCCTGCTGAGAAATCAAGCCCTGACGTCGAAGCTCCAAAAAAGGTGTAATTGGTACCGTTATCCACTTGTAATACTGCTCGGGTGGCACTGCCTTCTATTCGTGAGACAATCTGACCGGCGCCGTTATCTTTAACATGAAGACCTTGGCTTGGTGCGTCGGTTCCGATACCAACATAGGAATTGTCGCCTTTTACAAAGATAGCAGGATTGTCCTGTACACCTTGTGTATCTACGCGGAAAGCATCTGTTCCGCTAGTGCCAGAAATATGAAGACATGCTTCAGGATTAGCTGTTCCGATGCCAACTACGCCTGAGCTTGACACATACAGTGTGTGATGTTGTGCTTCCTGGTCTCCGTCTACTCGAAGTAGATCTTTTTCAGATGTACTACCTGTAATATGAACTCTGGCTGTAGGTGCTCCTAAGTTTCCAAAACCAACGTTATTATTAGATGCACCAGCAATAGTTACAGCATTATTACCGTTAATCCTTAAGCCAACAGATCTTCCAGCAGGAGCATTAACAATTGTATCTCCATCATGCCTTTGTTGCAGAGCATAAGCTGAATCTGAAACATGATCTCTATGAGCAAAGTTGGCAGCATCTGCGCGTGAGGAGTTGTATCCTACAAATGCTTTTCCAAAAACTGCGGAAGCGTCTGTGTCATCTTTTACATCTAAGTCACGTGTTGGATCATCTGTCCCAATGCCGACTCGACCTGATCCTGTTACGAATAATATATTTGATGCATTTTCGTGATCTATTTTTAGGAGAACTGGACCGCTTCCATCTTCCCCTTCTGTAGAGGAGGAAATATGGAGAAGAGCTAATGGGACTGTTACTCTGATGCCAACCGAACCAGTTGGATCAATCACAAACCAGTCACCGCCATTATCAGTGTTGTCACTATTGACCTCTACTACGTTTTGATCACTCCCTGGATATTGACCGATACCCAAAGCCCCATAAGTGGCATTGATAGGAGCGATGTTGAAGCGTTGTCCGAGGTCTATGCCGCCTGCTTTGGTTGTTCCGCCAGCAGCATTAAAGCTAATAGTTCCGTTATCTACCCCGAACCAGTCCGATCCACCATTTGCCTCTACTAAGAAACCCTTCCCAGTTGAAGGAGAAGTGACGTGTAATCCATATTCGGGAGTTCCTTGATTTACTCCAACGTGACCCGAACCTGTAACAAACAAGATATTTGAAGCATTTTCGTGATCAATTTTTAACAGAGGATGTGCGTCAGATTCTAAAGAAGAAGTTATCTGCATTGATCCTGTTACTCTCAAGGAGCTGCCACCATCAAAAACTAGATTTGCAGAAGCACCTAACGCAGATCCTCCATCATTAAACTGTATTTGTCTATCTGAGCCTGCGGCTGTTGCTCCGCCGGCGGAAGATATTGTAACTTGCCCGTTTGACTCAGATGCGATGGTGATGTTACTTCCGGCTGCAAGATAGGAGGTTCCATCAACTAATCTAGTTAGAGAACCGCTGAATCCCAGGGAAGCACTTACTGTGCCTGCCACAGATAATGTTTTTGAGGGAGTACTTGTCCCAATACCGATCAGCATATTTGTAGTATCAATATTAAGTGCTGTTGCAGATTCTGCGGCGTTTTTTACTTGAAAAACAGTAGTTGAATCTGAATTTGGTACAAAAGTATTTGACCCAGTTAGAGTCGCGACGTCTGACGTGATTCCGAGGGTGACTGCGCCTGTCGCGCCACCGCCTTCAAGGCCGGCGCCGGCGGTTACAGAAGTGATATCGCCGGCGGCGCCGATCGCTTCAATTGTAATCTGACCACTTGATCCTGAGGTGATTGAAATATTTGTACCTTCGGCAAGATATGATGTTCCATCTGTAAGTCTCTGTAAAGACCCAGATATAGCATCTGACCTAAAAGGAATTGCCATTTTTAACTCCCTGCTGCTTTAAATTGAATTGTGCCCGTGAAAGACGCAGATGATACTACAGTAAAAGATGATACTGAGACTGTTGTGACAATTGCATTTACAGCGTTATCACCCTTTACTGACGTTATTACCGTTGGGGGCGTGGTAAAACTAGAAGAAAAAGCATGAGTTCCACTAGAAGTGTCCGCGAAATCTATCTCACCTTCTTCAATTATTGTTGCTGCTGCCATTTTTATTACGCCTCTATTTTAATCACTTGAACATTAACTGTGCCAGTAAATGAAGATGTTGATGTCACAGTAACACTCGTTGTAGTTATAGCTGTTATATTAAGAACTACACCTGCTAGGTTATTTCCTGCAGAGTCGTATACAGAGACAACTACATTTGGCACGGAGGAATATGTCTCAGTAAATGTGTATGATCCGCTGTCTGTAGAAGTGAAAGTAATCGTGCCCACTTCTATAGTAGTTTCATTGTCAGATATAGTTTTAAGAACTTTCCTTCTTTGAGCGTAAGGATACACTTTTCTAAATCTATTTAGATCTCTTTTTGTGAACTTAGTAGAACCCATTTTATACACTCCCGAATATAATTATCGGGCGGAGTTCAATATTAAAGAATTTTTGCGCCTAGGGATGCTAATTCTGATCGCTCTCCTTTGAGAAGCGTAATATGGGCTGCTATAGGGTATTCTTTAAATTTTTCAATAGCATACGTCAAACCATTGGAAACTGAATCAACATACGTGTTATCGATTTGATCTATATCACCTGTGAGAATTATCTTTGTATTTTCCCCAACACGAGTAATAATTGTCTTAAGTTCATGTGTAGTTAGATTTTGTGCTTCATCAATAATAATAAATGCATTAGCGATTGATCTTCCTCTAATAAATGTTATCGCTTCGATTTCTATTTCGCCTCTTTCAATATACATGTCCATTGTAAATGAGTCATTATTGAACAAAAACTTTAAATTATCTTTTATGGGCGCGATCCACGGAGCCATTTTCTCTTCAAGTGTGCCGGGAAGAAAACCGATATCTTTGCCTACGGGCTGCACTGGTCGAGATATCACAACTTTTCTATATTTTTGGTTGTCTAGCTCAAGGGTTTGTTGCAAGGCTGACGATATTGCTAGTAGGGTTTTTCCTGTCCCTGCTTTTCCTACGAGTGTAACTAATTTTATTTTATCATCAAAGAGAATATCGAGGGCGAACTTTTGTTCTTTATTCCTGGGAATCAATCCCCACGACTGTTTAACTCCTATAAGTGGTGTTAAGGAAGATTCCCATGATTTAAATCTGGTGATGATTGACTGCTGGCCGGCTTGTCTGTCTTTTAAGACTAAAAACTGGTTAGGGAATAATTCATATTTATCCTTAAAGTCTTCGGGTATATCTAAGTTTTTTGTGGCGTAGAAGCTATTCACTAAAGATTGATCTACGTCAATTCTTTGAACTCCTGCATACAATGTATCTGGATCAGTTACAACCCGATGTTTTCTGTAGTCTTCACACTTTACATCCAATACGTCACAAACAACTCTAACATTTATGTCTTTAGTTACTAGTATTACTGAATCTTTTGTATTTTCTTGTATGGACTTGGCCATTGCAATAATAATATTGTCAACTTTATTTCTATCCATATCTCCTAGAAAATTGTCATCAAAGTCTTTAATTTGATCTTTAGAAATAATTCTTAGCATCCCACCAGATGGTAATGATACTCCTTTTTGAATACTTCCTTTTTCTCTAAGATCATCGAGATATCTAGATGCCTGGCGGCAGTTTTTTCCTACTTCATCTTGTCTAGATTTTTTTTGGTCTAGTTCTTCTAAAACAATTAGAGGAATCACAATATTATTATCTTCGAAGGAAAAAATACTTTCTGAATCATAAAGCAAAACGTTTGTATCTAAAATAAATGTTTTTTTCAAGTTAAATCCTTTGTAAGATTGTGTGTTAAGTTATGTTAAACAATGAAATAAAATGCTTTGAGGCATATGGCGCCGCAAAGAAGCCTTGTAATAATCGAGAATGTAAAAATTGGATTAATTGCAAAAATGAAAGCAATTGCGTTCTTATCGCAGCAAAATCAGGTCCTAGGACATTACAAGAAGTAGGTGACATTTTCAACCTAACTAGAATGAGAATATGTCAAATAGAAAAAAACATTTTCTCAAAGATTAAGAACGACCTTAAATAAGTATCACTTTATCTAAAATAAGATAAATGCAATGGTGGAGTCGGCGGGAATCGAACCCGCGTCCGCAACATTCAATTATAGGGACTCATTTACAAGCTTAGCTGGTTTTCGGCTCCAGCAAGCACATCTCAAAAAAAATGCTTATTTTAAAAAGGAATAAGCAAACCTTATAAAGACAACTTTCTGTTTATTGGCTGTTGTCGCCTCACGCATCTACTGGTTTTTAAGCAGCGATTGCGTATGTATTAAAATCGTCGTTTGCGATTATTATTTTGCACCTTTTTACCTGGCCAGGTGCATCCAGGGCTTGCATCACCTAAATATCCAATCACGTCGATACCATGTCGACCCCGGGAGTTTATTCAGTCTTTCCTGTTTCTAGTGACACCTTTACAAGATTTCCTGCTTGTGTCTTAAGGAGTCGCAGACCTTTACGTGCTCGGGTTCCTGCGCTTTTATTACCTCTTGCATTTTTATGAACGTCTAACTCAAGAGACTCCACTAAAACCTTAAGCTCTTCCCACTTTTCTAAAATGTTACTCATATTTTTTCCTTTTCATCTCTGAGTATTAAATTAAGTTTAATGATGCATCATATTCATTGGTGATCACATCGTTTAATTTTTTAATATATCCGGTATTTCTCAGCATTTTAAATGCTAAATTTTCTTCAGAAAATTCGCCTTTTCTTTCAAGGCCTGATTTTCTCATTTTCATAATTTTATCTTTTAATTTCTTAAGGGAATTAAGTTTATTTTCAATATTTTCAAGATTATCAATTCTATCCATAATATCTCTGGACTTTTTCAAAACTAACTCTTCATCGATTTCAGGATCAGATCGATGGGGTATTATGTCCCATTTATTCTTAAGTACTGAAAAAACTCCTGTAGAATGATGTGGCTCGCTGGCATTTTGTGGATACACCTCAACATCATGATCAAATATTTTTACATCATGATCGGCATTCCAAATTCTTCTCTTAGAATTCATTAAATCTTTTACTAAATCTTTATCGCCATCCACAGAATCAAAATCATAAATAATATGAAGATCAATATCACTTTGATCATTATAATTGTAGTTTGCCATTGAACCTGTAAAAGTAATATCTAAAAACGGTACTTTAACATCTAAGAATGTGATAAATTCATGTGCTATTTTTATAAGTGCTTTTCTTACTTCAGGTTTTAGCTCTACTTGAAACTCATCACATAACTCATCGTCACATAATGTATCCCAAATATTTTGATTTAAAATTTTATTTACTCTCATTTTGAGACACCTCTTTGAAAGTAAATATTAAAAACTAATGAATTTAGCTATCTAGAATTAGATTAGAAGTACTCTCTGTACCTTCTAGCTTATCATCTGTTGCTGTTTTATAGGCATTCCTATATAACTGTAGGTGTTCGCGGTTTTCTAACTCTAGAGATAATAGATTAATAATCTGGAGCAATTGTGGCTGTGTTACCCCAAAGTTCATTATCTCCGTTACTATCTCTCTTGATTTGCCTAAATCAAGTGCCCACTTTTCTGTATTAGTTTGTCCATATTTTTTAGTCATTTTCAAACTCTCCAATAAATTTTTGTCCTGTGATGAGGTCGACAACGTAATCATCTCTATCAATTATTTTTAAAACTTTAGCAGTTTCAATATTATCTGCATCATCCCTATTTAAAAAAATCTGCTCACCCCATACTTTATTTCTTATGACAAAACTAGCTTTTTCCCAAGTTGGAAGATCAACGTCATAAGACTCTAAGATATCAGCAAGTCTGGGTGGAAGCATAAGCTTGATATCTTTTATGTTAACAAGAGTTTTCATCTCTTCTTTACTGTGAACTATCTCACTTTTACAAATATCATAAACTCTGTGAATTACACCGCAATTATTACATTGAACGTTTTTTTCATCAACATGATCATCTTTGTCTATTTCAGAAAATACAACAAACTTATGAAAGACAGGATCTTTCATATTTCTATATTGTGGGAGAATACAATGACATTGAACTAGGTGTTTTAGACCTTGGTTTTCTGTCATTTATTTTTACTGTATGCTCTAAGAGTATTTGTTAGCAATTCAGACCCTTCAGTAAAAGCCTGGTCTACTGAATTGTGAACTAATCTTGTCACACCTTCAACTTTTGCATCTTCAAGTGTTAGATGACCTTGTTGAACTGCTTTATTTAAATTAGTCTGAACTTGTGCCTTGATCTTATCAACTAAAACTTTCACACTGTAAGAAACATCATTTTCTAAACTCATTGATTTCTCCAATCTATTATAATAGTATCTGTAATTGATGTAGAAGTTAAATTAATCATCAATTATAATCATTTTATCAACATTCTTAATAATGTTAAAGCATCGAGTAGCAAGATCTGTTGCAATGAAAATTGATTCTGCTGGATATATTTCTTCTCTATTCTCATCAAAGTATTCAAGAAACTCTTTATCCATGTTGTCAACCTTCATTAAGTCATCTATTTTTACTATTCCTCGTGATATAACTGACTTGGAAGCTCGCAATGCAGAATCAAAGTCTGATATTTTAAACACATTTTCTTGTTCACAGTTATTGGGAATAAATAATGTAACAGTTTTAGCACTCAGATTCTTAATTCTATTTTTATAGTACTCGAGCTCTGTATTTTCCTGTGCTTCACTTATTAGTTTTGATAAATGCCTTTGTACAATCTTTCTTGTTGAATGATTCACGATTGTAACTTTTTTATCAACTATTGTTATTTTATCTACTAGATTATCTTCTTCGTATGGGTCGATTGAGGAAATCATATCTCCTCCATAGACAGATATGTATTTTGATCCGGAACAATAACAGATATCTGTAAGATCATTTATTGAATTTGTTTCTATCTGAGAAGTTATTAGAAAAACATCTAATGTTCCTCTAGTATTATTTGTCATTACAGTAGATAATACTTCCTGAGTATATCCTCTACAAAATATTGCAATTGGATTTTTTGTATCAGCTCCGTAATTTAGAATCTTATCAATCTCAGAGACTTTTTCAATTATTCCATCAATTACAAAACACTTTACTTTCTCTCTTTCATACTTTCCTTTTGATAAGTAAAGAAGATTTTCATCAGGAATCACATCAAAAGAATAACCTTCTTCGACATCTATTAAAATCTGATCTATATCTTTTGTTTTTATCTGTATTTTCCCATTTACTCCCGCAGATTTTAAAACTTCTAGTGTTGAACTCTGGTATATTTCATCAAAGTTTTTCTTTAAAAATTCTTCAAGATCATTGTGGGTCGGATTTCGAAGAAGAGAATTTATGGATCTTTTAAATTCATTACAAATATTTCTAGATTGATCTTTTGATTTATTTACGTTATTTTCATTCTTAAACTTCTTGTGAAGAAATATTAAGTACTTTAAAAAGTATGAAGATGATGTAGCAGCTGTTATCTCCGACAGCATCATATGTTCAATTATTATCTGCTTGAATATATTCTGTTCTCTGGTGTCAGAAGGTAGCATTCTAACAATATTATGAGAGTATCTTGTAATTAATGGTGTCCCGTCATAGGCACAAAACACAGTCGAGGAATTTTTCTTAATTGATTTTTCAATTCCAGACAAGACATCTTCATAGTCAGAATTAAAGGATAATTTTGATACAGTCTTAGTGCAAGTCATAAGCTATTATAACCTACATATCAGTGTTTTTTAAATTAGCTGTCTCGCCAAAGATTATTTGCTGCAAATTTAATAATTTCTTCGGCAGAATCCTCATTATATCCATAATCGTCAATAAGAGTTTTTACCATTTCGTTATATTTTCCTTGCTGCTTTTTATCACGACTTTTTGACTTAGTAACAATTCGAGACAAATCCTTCACAGATGCCATTAATTTATTCTCAATTGCTTCTTTGAGTGGTCCGTAAGCCTTCCAGTCGATCTTCTTGTTGGCTCTCATTAAAGAAAACATATATGAAGTAACGTCTGCTCTAAAGCCATCTCTGGCAGAACCTGTAATTCCAATATTCTCTTCAATTGATGCCATAAACTTCTCATCAGGATCCATCTCTTCTCTAGTGACACGATCTTTGACACCTGTTTTATTGACATATGCTTCTGCATGATCCAAGTAATTATCAAATAGGGACTCTGCTTGCTCCTCATATGCGGAGACAAATGCTTTGGTAATTTCCTTCTCAAGGATTCTAAGATATTCCTCATGTAGATCTTTTTGCAAATACTGGAGATACCTTTCTCTTGCTTCTTCATTTACAATTTGATCTTTTACTTGCTTGATAAGCGCATCTCGAATAGAAATTGGAGTGACCATGTTTTTATCACTGTCAGACATAGCTGAATCAATAGCTTTCATGATAAAGCGGGTTGAGATACCTGTCATTCCTTCATCTCTAGCTTCTTCACGTAAGTCCTTGATATCTACTTTTTTTACTCTTCCTTTTTCAATAATGTCATCACCGTTATAAATCTTCATCTTGACTATCGGCTCAACTTTATTGGAAGGTTTAAGGCGAGACATAACTGAGAACATGGAAGCAACAACTAGTGTATGGGGCGCAATATGTGAATCAAAGTCTGATCTTTTTATTAGTTTTTCATAGATTCTAATTTCTTCATCAAGCTCTAAGCAGTATGGTATATTTACACGTACAATTCTATCTAATATTGCTTCATTTGTATGTGTTGATTTAAACTTATTCCATTCAGCTTCATTGCAGTGTGCCAGAATTACGCCATCAAAATATATCATTGGACCCTTTCCGGGGGAGGGGACGTTCTTTTCTTGAGTGGCTGTGATCATTGTATGAAGGAATTCAATTTCATTCTTAAAGACTTCTACGAACTCTACAATCCCTCTATTACCGACATTAAAGGCCCCGTTTAAGGAAAGTACTCTGGGATCATCCTCGGGATACAGATCCAACTTAGAAATATCCTCAGTACCAATTAAAATTGACGTATCTTGAGTATTAGCATCAACTGGAGGTACAACTCCAACACCTCGTCGGCCTCGGATTGAAAAAGAAGAAGTTTTAACAGGAAATTTTTCATATTTTCCATCAAACTCATTAAGAAGCCTGTGGCGGCAGACAGGACATAAGTCACCTTCAATTTTAATTCCAAGAAGATCTTCGAATCGTTCTCTAATTGATCTTGGCAATAAATGAAGAGGTTCTTCTCTTATAGGGCAGCCGTCTAAATGATAAATTTCTCCAGAGTCTTCTAAAGCAGCTTTAATATGTTCCATCAAGGCTGATTTTCCGGCTCCGACCGGACCTAAAAGAAGCAATACTTGTCGGGATTCTTCACCTTTCAGTGCAGCTGATCTTAGATACCGCATTATCTTAGCTAGCGAAGGCTCCATACCGAAGAATTCATCTTTAAAGTAATTGTATACTCTGGTCTTTTCACCATTAAAGAGTTTTCGGCATCTTGGATCTGTTTCATCTAGTACAGTAATGCCATGACTAGAAATTGAATCAAAAAGTCTTTTGTGTGCTAGTTTGACTTTTGCATCACCGCTCTCGATTAATCCTAGATAATCTAAAAATGTACCTTCAAACTTATCAGACTTTTTCAGTTTCCTTTGATCTTCAATTAGCTTTTTAAACTCTTGTTTTGACATAGCTACCTCTCTTTAAAGTTTATTCGTATTTAAATATTAATCTAGATTACAAAATTGATTAAATTTCAAATAGTTCTTCTTCAATAATTGTGAATAATTTAACATCATCGCCCCATAGATCGACAATATGTTCGCAAACTTTATTTGCATAATTTAAATCTAAATCTCTTCCATCATGGTCATGACCTAAAATTAATGTGTGATTTTTTTCTACTTTTTTTATAAAGATCTTAGGAAGGCTGCCTAAACCAACATTTTTAACCAGTTCGTTTCGCACATCCTTCCAGCCATCGTCATCTGATATATCATCAATTGACCACTCGGTTCTTTTTTTAGAGTACGTAAAAAGATTTAAGTCACGACAAATTTCTTCATTAAGATACTTTCTTATAAAAGACTCATCATTATGACTTTCTCTGGCAATGAAACAATGATCTAAACCAAGATTTTTTTCAATCCACATAAAGATGGTAAATCCTAAATGATATGGATTAAGTCTTCCAACAATTGGTCTTATTACTTGATTATGAAGCTTTAAAAAACTCATATGATAAGCTTGCGGTAAATCGAGTTCATGGAGTATTTTATAGTGCCAAAAAGATGCCCAGCCTTCATTCATTATTTTTGTCATAGCTTGAGGAATAAAATAACTTCCCTCATCAGACACAATTGTTAAAAGATCTTTTTCCCAATGCTCTAGATTTCTACTATGATCCCTAATAAACTCAAGAATGTTATAATTTGGCTCAAGAGGTAACTGGTTTATATCAAAATCTTTGGGTAATGAGTCTGAATTTTCATTTATTTTTTTAATATATTTTTCCCTAAGCTTAGCTTCGGAAAGTTTTTTTACATTAAACTCTCTGGTCATTTGAAATTTTAATGCGTGGGCGGCGTCTAATATTTGTTCTACTGCATCAATACCGATATTGGGATCATCTACATATTTCTTTACTCTCTTTGAAGCATTCTTAAATCTTGAAATGATATTATCGGGATCAGTATGCTTGAACATTCTGTTATTCTTAAAGAAATCGCTGTGGCCAATGCAGTGTGCCATTGTAAGCACGTGCGTAGACATCGGATTTTCTGTCATTAAATATGAAATGCTGGGGTTGGAATTGATGATCATCTCATAGGGTAATCCTTCCATCCCTAGATTGTACATCTGGTGTGTTCTTTCAAATGACTTTCCATATGACCAGTGGTGATAATGAGTTGGCATGCCTGTGTATGCCATATATCCAATCATGTCGTGGTAATTACAAATTTCATAGCTAATTGGGTGCCAATCTAGATTGTATTTTTTACCAATCTTGCAGATTTTATCATCCCATTCTTTTAGTTCATCAAAAGTCCAATTCATGAGTTCCACTCCTTCCGGCCGCCAAAAATATTTTTAAAAGTAGGCCAAATATCTTTTGATGAATTTAAAAGAAGGAGCTTAAATTTGTCATCTGCATGAGGCTTATATGTTTCATAAGTTCGGGAAACTGCAGATTGCCTCCATTGCGAACTTCTTCCGTCTGGGTCGATCTCGCAATATCCATAGAGCTGGCATTTTTCCTTTAGTTTCATGCTGGATTGAATAGCTTTTTCTTCATCTTCACTCCAGTTATCTCCATCAGAGCAGTGGAATGCATATATATTCCAATTTGTTGGGTGATATCTTTTTTCAATAGCTTCTAATGTAAGGTCTAGTGCAGGTGAGATGAATGTTCCGCCTGAGGGTGAAAGAGAAAAGAAGTCTTCTTCAGATACTTCTTTCGCATCTACAGTATGTGCAATAAATACGACCTCAACATTATCATATTTGTGTCTAAGAAATTGATATAGTAAGAAAAAGAAACTTCTGGCAATATATTTTTTCTCAGTACTCATAGATCCTGAGACATCCATTATAAAAAATATAACCGCTGAGCTTATTTCAACTGGTTGATTTTGAAAGTGTTTATACTTTAAATCTGACTCGTGAAAAGTGAATCTTTCGTCTTCTTCTTCATTGTAAGTCCCAGCTTTTTGGGCGATCTTTTTTCTTCTTATTTTGTTTTTAAGCGTTTCTTTTTTAGAAAGCCTAGGCCTGATTCCATAAGGTCTATGACCTTTTCTTCTGAATTCATCAGAGGATATGAACTTAAATTTCTTTTTTTCTAAGTCTGGTAATTCTAAATCTGCGAATAAATGCTTTGCCAGTTCCTCAAGTGTGACTTCAACTTCATAGTATTCTTCACCGGTGTTATTTCCTGCCTTGTCACCTTTTCCTGGGGCGGGTTTGCCTTTCTGATTAGAATCAGCTATTTTTTGCCCTCTTTTTATATCTTTTCCTTGGGCACCACCGACTTTTTTAGAATTATCACCGTAAATAAATTGGTATTCTTTGATTCCTTTTACTGGGATCTTAATCTTTTTATTACCATCTTGGCCGATTATAGATTCGTCGGCTACGATATCACGGATGCCTTCTTTTAAGGCTTTATCAATCTTCTTCTTGTGTCTAGCTCTGTCATTCGCAGATCTATCAGCAATAGATTTATGTTCAGTAAAAGTACTCATATTAACTCCTGAACATCATTTCCCATAGCATTTTAACGAGTAATGATGTTACTGTACCTCCCATTATCCAAAGAAATTTTGAAGCATTCTTTTGCCATAACTCAAGTTGAGTATTTTGAAGAACTAGCTGGTCTAATTTTTTCTCAGCATCATCTTTCCAAGGAAGGACGTCATCAAATCGAACTGACATTGTATTCATTTTATCTAGTACAGGACTTCTTCTAGAAGATTCAGATTCAAGATCTCGTATTCTAGAAATAACTCCTAAGTCTGGATTGTTAACTGTTTCTTTTATGTCATGAATGCTTAGTTTGACATCTTGAAGTTCAGATTTTACATCCTTGACTTCACTTACCAGAAGATCGAAGCCACCATTTAAGACAGCAGAATTCTTTACTGTGCTTTCAATTTGATCTAATTTATTAAGAACATCATCAATATTAGACACAGGTATCTCCTTGCTCAATCTATAAATATTGAGAAGTATTAGAATGTCTGCTTTGGATATAGAAAGTGACTGTATTAAAAAATGTTACTTAATGATTAGCAGCGCTGTATTAATAGCGGTTAAAAAAAATGAAAGAATAATCAAAAAATTCAATCTATTAAAATTCTTTTTGAGATGCTGAATGTCTTTGTACATTTCTTTAGGATTAATTGCCATTAGTGCAGTTCTCACACGTAAGAATTATTTCTGATTTTGAAACGTCTAGATTCCAATTATCTAAGTCGTGATCTGTGCCAGAAAATATTTCACTACAGTGAGAACATTTTTCTGGAAAAAGAGAAATAGCAGTTTCAATTGCGTGCATTTTTCTTTTAAAATCTTCCTTTAGTAATCTTAATTCTTTTCTTTTTGACTTTCTTTTAATTTCTTTTTTATGTTTTTTTGATGAACGATTAGAAGAAGACTTTTTATTCATTTAAATGACACCTTAGACTATCTTATCTCTAGAGTAGATTCAGATATCTATATCAGAATCAGATTCAATCTCATATTCATTAATTAATATTCAATATATTAATAATCTGATTCAGACTCTGATTCTGTTATTATAAAATAGGATATATTGTGCCTGATGTATAATTTTTTGTTTATGACATGTTCAGCACTTGAGAATCAATACTCACTATCTTCATATTTCAGACACTTTTGAAGGGAATCTAAATCAAAATATCTTAAAAGAACTTTTCTTTTTTTATTGTACACTACTGCATCATAATATAGTTCACATGAATAATTTTCTTTAAATAAAAGAACACCAGATCCAGAACTAGATTCAAAGGTATACTGACCTGCTTTTCCCTTGGGTCTACTAAGAATAAATGCTGGAATTAGTGGGGGCAAACTTAAATGGGCAAAATCAATATTAGGAACTATCCCTTCTAGTTCAACTAGTACGAGATCACCTTTTTTAATACTAGAAAAAAGTACTCTTTTTATTTTATTATGATTAGGAAGAATTAAATTATCCTACCTAGCCGCACGAACCATCGCCTTAACTTCATCCCCTGGTATATCAGAAGCTAAAGCAATTAACTCACCAGCAGATAGGTCTTCTATCTTCTCAATAACCTCTTGTTCATCAGGCTCTTTGATATACTGGCTTAAATCCATCTTATGACCACCATACTTTTGCAATTTTTGTGAAAACCCTTCAACAGTATTAGAGCCTGGTTCCAGCATTATCTGGTATGTTAGCGGAACAATAAATGTATCCCAGTCTCCTTCATTTAAGCTCATAAATTCTGACGCAACATCTCTTGCATATTTCTCCATATCAAAAATACCAAGCTTAAACCACCCATAACCAAAATCAGGAAATAGCTTTCCTAATATAGTTCCAATAAGAGTGAATATAGGAGTAATGGCGGATAATCCCACCAGTAACATATTAAGTGCGTCTCCCCATCTTAATGTTCTGTAAATGCTATCCATCTCAGATTTAAATGCAGAGTAATCAACCTCAGCAGAATTTCTTAAAGCTTCTAATCTGCCATCTGACATTAAATAGCCGAACAAGTGAGTTACTTTTGCAGGACTCAAGAAAGATAATGAATTAAACTGTTGAGCTAGAGGACCACCTTCTCTTTTTTCAAATTCTTTCCTCTCTTTATCTAACTCTTCTTGGCTTCTTATTTCGTTGATAAGAATTGCAGATTCACCAATAATTTTAATTTTTGATGAAATAATTCTAGCTGACTTTGAATAAGTTTCATTTAAAGATGCAATTTCTTCTTCAGAAAATGCAAGTGTTTCAGTATCATTTAGCGTTGCTATAAATGTATCATAGGGCTCTATTTCTAAATTAAATTCTTGCATGTTGTCAGCATCTGTTACGCCCAACCCAAACATTTCTTTAATAAAGCCCCACCCAAAAATTCCCCAAACTATAATAGCGACGATATTACCAGCTACTGTCGAAGCCCAAAAAAGAGGTGATTTAAGAATATCTTTAAGTAAAGCTTTAGGTATACCTGTAATCTTTTGTATTACACTAAGCTGTTTAGAGCCTAGCGTACCTCGAATATTCTTAAGAGGGCCCTTCATAATTTGCGGATTATAACCTAGCTTTTTAGCTTTGCGGTCTAGTGTTCTAGCTTTTTTTACTAACTCAGAAATCTTACTTCGATTAACACCAGAAGCTTTTAAGTTATCTATAAAGATTTTATTTGCTTGTTGCGGAGACTTACCTGCCTTCAAAGCCGCAGTTCGGGCTTTTTGAGCATCTTTAATTCCTATTCTAGCTCCTCTAGTCCAAGTTGTAGTTTCATTTACTAGATTTTTAAACCCAGATAACATATTTTTTACTGGAGCACCGAACGCTACATCTTTAATAACTTTTCCACTTGGGCTAAGTAATTTTGTTGTAAATCCTGTGGTTGTCTTAAAAACCCCGGGGAGTACTTCATCCCCTGCTTGAGCTGCTTTTGCTGCTGCAGCTACTCGTGCCTGTCTTGCAGTAGCTGCCTTTGCTCCTATTTGTGACCCTAGACCTGCAACTGTTGGAATTTTACCACCTGCAGCTTTAACTGCTGCTGCTTCTGCAGAGCTTAAACGAGCTGTTAAAGAACCGTTTGGTTTGACGTAGAATACTAAGGGGTTACCTTTTGGACCCTGTGTCGCGACTAATTGTGGGACATTAGATTTTTCCGCTGCAATAAGAGCATCATCAATTAACTTAGCGTTCCCAGGCTTACTTAATATTTTTGATAAGCCTGCAATGTTAGGAATTTTAGCTGTAAGTGCTCTTCCTGCTCCGGGTAGTGCAGACTTGCCTCTGCCTAAAATTCGACCAAACAAACTCCAAGATTCATTAATAGTTTCTTGATCGGCAGCAGCTAGAACATAGTCTTCACCAACGATTATTTTAGTTTTAATCTTCATTATGATTTAAACCACCAGATATAACAGATTCTGTACTACCATGTTCTTTGTGATCTAAATGATTATAGACTGACTGAAGATAGTCAGCCGCCTTGGTCAGCTTACTTTGAACCCAGGAAGGTAGCTCTTCTCTGTTATCGATCATTTGATAAATGGAATGAGCATTTTTGGCAGCTTGATAAAGCTGTGATTTAGCCATTTTTCCTTCATGATCGTCAGTATGCGCATACGTGTCAATTTCGATTTCGGGAGTTACTATGTCGTCGCCAACACACTCATCAACAATAGATTTTAACTGAGAGATATCAATCTTCACAACGTTTTCATTTTTTATATCTTTGATAGGGCCGACCTTTGCTTGTGGGTCCTCTACATCGGCAGGAACATCCGCAGGAACATGTTCAATAGGCTCTTCTAAATCTTCACCACCTGCCCAAGCATCTTCTACTGTTTCAACTTCTGATGGTTTAGCGTAATCTAAGGCATTACGAACTTCTTCTTCGATGATTTTCTGGATTAAATCTAAGGACATGGCTAGTCTCCCTTTGGTTATAACTATTTAGTTAAATATAAAATATAATGAGTGTGAACTCATAGACGTGCGGGCGAGTCACCCAAAATCTCATGTTTTTTACAAATAACTCGGCCGCTTTTGAAAAATTTTTATTTTGTAGCATTTACTAGAAGATCATTTCTCAATGTCATGACACTTTGTGTCACTCCATTGAAAACTATGCTGGTTCATGCTGGATCTTTAGATTGATTTCTAAGATAACATAGCCCTTAATACGAATATTCACACATGCGTCATTAGTAAAATTCAACACAGATAAAGCAGATAACTCTCAGAGGTATTATTGAACTATCGTGTAGCACACAGTAATATTTTAAGTGGAGAAATAATGACAAACTATGAAAATAGATTAATTGAAGACTCAGCTAGATATTTGGGTCAAGGACCAGAACATGTTTATGCCTACACATTTCCCACGTACGTAGAAAATTCAGATAATTCAGGAAGAATTCGAATAAAAATCGGGATGACGAGAAAAAAAACTGCCGAGCAAAGAGTTTATGACCAGATTGGCACATCTTCTGCAGAGAAGGGTATTTTATTACTAGTTGCCAATGCAGATAATGCTGCAGCAGTAGAAGACCACATACATACTCGACTTAAGTCTAAGTCTCGCAATGTGGCTAACAGTCCCGGGCAGGAATGGTTCTGGACCACAGTACCCGAGATCATTCAACTAGCAAAAGAAAAAGAACCCCAACTAGACGCGGAATACGATCCGCAAGAAGTCCTCAGAGAGTGGGCTTGGCAGGAATTCAAGGAAACCTGGATTCAACGCTTTGCATGGGTTGGGTTCGGTACCTGCTGCTACTGGGGATATCTCGCGTATAACTTTGCATCGAGTCTGTGACGTGGCATGGATCGCCCCTAGCAAAAACGGGGTTCGTATCCGAGTGAGAGTCACTCCCGGAGCAGATCACACCCGAATCCTAGGGGTCAAAGGCGAGCGGCTACTGGTTCACGTCAGGGGCCAGCCGGTCAAGGGGGAAGTGAACCGAGAACTGGCCGCGTTCATCGCACGCAAGGCTGGAAAACGTCAGAGCCAGATCACAATAACTGCGGGGGCGCGCGCACGGCTCAAGACTCTGCAGATACAAGATACTGATGAGGCACACGTTCTCTCTGTTCTATTAGACTCCCTATAGGCGTTCCTTAACCCTTAGCTGCAACTGAAGATCTTTGTCTGTTCCCGGTTTTTATATACTGTTAATCAATAGTCCCAGTGTTGAAGCGTTTCTAGAAAACGCACTCAAGTGAGTCTGTGTAGTGCGCGTCATGAGCGAGTAGCGCTCTAGACATCCTTATAAGTGCTTTAGTAGAATTGTCTTGTGTGATTACCTTTGTATCTATGTGATAGTATATGTGAGACAGACTGAGGATGGTCGACTGCGTCTTACGTCGTTCCTTAGGATGCTGTTCTAATCCCTGCCTTTTTGACGTGTGAGATAATTTGGTTTTTAGTTGGCAGCGAGATGAAGCGTGTAGTGGGCGAGTCGTGTGTGTATTGACGACAGTGTTGACGGTTGCGCTCTAGTGTAGTCTATTCAGTGATTACTCTATTAGATACGCATACACTAGGGAGTACACGATCTATTTGCGCGCTTCTGAGGTTATAACAGACTCTACGGGTTTTTGTCTTCTGTGTGTTCCCGATATACACGCTTAGTATCTCATCATGTTTGCGTTGGAAATCGTATACACACAATTCTCGTGATCCTGACGTAGTCTCTATATAGTCTCTATAAGACTTTCTAAAATTTCTCTCGAAGATTTTTTTGAGATTGGTACTTTTCGGCTTTTCTTTAGTTTCCGGAAAAGTTTTCCGATTATTTCTCTGGAAGAAATTTGTGACTTTGAGAATTGCTGTATACAGAAAAGTTTTCGGAAAAATCTTGAGCAGTGTGAGTGTGTCCTTAGGCTAGCCCTGCCCTGCGTACCCCCTACACAGTTTGCGGGGGCCCCCTGCGCCAGGCGCCCTATAGGGGCACGCGCGCTCCAGGGCTCACGCATAGCCCCCTGCGTCACGGTACTTAGGGGAGGTAAGGCTCTGTCACTTACGTTTGTCGTCGTGAGCTCCGAACGACTTAGGGGAGACTGTCTCTGTCCCTGTGCTGCTTAACTCCGGATAGGAGTAGGATCGCCTTGTTCTGAAAGTACTGTCCTATTAGCATCCCCCTACTGAGGCATACCCTTGCGAGTAGGAATAGGAGCTTAGATAGAAGTGTTTTCATTTATTGGTTCCCTGCAGGTTGGCGCATGCTGGATCGCATGTCTCGTCATCTGGGCAAGCGTAGAGTGGTGACACACAGCAGTTCTCGGCGTCGGCGGATGCTGCCTGGCACTTAGATGAGCACCGTGGGGGTGGGACATCTGGGCAGTAGAATCCGTTGGGCTGTTTTAGACAGGGAGTGAGTGCGACGCATCGTGGGTCGAAATCCTCTAATCTATAGACCATGATCCAGCTGCTGGCTTCTGAGGTGGTGAGATAGGAGGTTGCTTTTGATCGCTCATTAGCAGGCGTCTGACATGCTGTGAGAAGTAGTGCTAGTGCTATAGCGTTTTTCAATCTTTGTTCCCTCCGTATTTCTGGTTTCTTAGCCAGATTCGTACTCTTTCTTCTGCTGCTTCCCACAATAAGCCAAGCACCACCGAAGCGGTGATGCCTAGCACGACGAAGAGTATTGACTCAAGTCTATCCATAGGTCTTAGTCGACGCTTAGCGCATTGACCAGTTCTTCCTTGGTAAGATTGTGACGGCCAACGATGTTGCGTCGCTTAGCGATGCGGAGCAGGCTCTTCCGAGTTTCCTCACGAAGTCCTTCCACGCTAGCCCGAGCTGTCTCTTCCATGTTGATTTCCAACGAGAGGTCAGTCATCACGCGATGTGCCTTACTGTAAGCGCTTTGAGCCAGTTCCAGTTGACGTTCCAGGTTGCGGAGCTTGTCCCAAGCTTTCTCAGTCTTGGTCATAGCTGCACCGAGCTTGCCGAGCTTAGCGGCCTTGGGAGCTTCTGCGATCAGAGCCTCGTTACGGCTATCGCGGAGTTCCCAGTTACCTGTTGCCTCGTTGAAGGTATTTTGGAAGAACCCGTGCTGCCAAGTTTTTCGAGTTGCGTTTGCCATGTTTGTTGCCTCCCCAGGCTTGTTATTGTTTTATACGTTTCATTATAACGTTAGGCTTTTCGAGTTACACCATAACTTGGAAGTTTTTAGCTTTGATAGTGAGCTTGGTGTTATTGATCATGATATCAATAGCTGTGATCCTAAGATCTTTGTTTTTGTAAGGGGGTTGAACAACCAGAGCTTTGTCTTGAAAACGAACTGGAATGATTTGATTTGTAGAAGTATTGAGACCTGGGACCACACCATAGGGATTTGTGTTGATAACAATATCACCAGCGTTACATTTAGAGTTGATGTGCATTTTTGATCTCCTTAGATCTTGGTTACATGGATATTATAACCTACAGCTCTAGAGCTTACACTAGAAACCGGGAGCTGCCATCTGCTTGCTGAAGTATGCCGGGTTGGGCTCACGTCGCTGGATGATACGATGGGGAGCTGGGCCACTTGAGATGCGGTACTCGTGGAGGTTATAGAGAGCTTCTCTGTAAGTGTCGCTCTCATCCAAGTCCTCCCAGCCATGCATGCCACCGTAGTTGCCTTGGACGACGTAGAGGTAGAGATACTTGTTAGGCCTAGGCATTATTCCACCTCGTTAACTGGACCCACATAGGAGACAGTACCATCAGAGGACCAATCATTCATGAAGAAGTAGCCTTGAGCCACCAGATAAGCGACGTCATAATCGCCGCTTTCAAGTGTGAAGCGAAAAACGCTTGAGTTATCAGGCAGCGCGTCGTCTTTGTGAAGTTGAACCAGCTCTTCCGAGCTCTCGATGTCGTGCTCTTGAGCGTCAGCGATGATTGCGATGTATTCTTTACTATTTGCCATGTTGCCTCCCCAGGCCATGTTGTTATTCGTTACTATTATAACCAGCTGCTTTGAGACTTACACCTAAAACGAGCTAGTCTCAGCACCTCGGGCGTCGTACACCCAAATCTTCGGGACCAGCTGGTCGTCATCAGACGGAGCGTCAGTCTCCTTCAGAAGCATGTTGCGCATGTATTGACGTGCCTCAATGTCCAGCTCAAAGTCTGCGTATACCTTGCCAGTGTAGGCATTAACGACGTGAACTTTATTGGGATCCAAGAGATTAGATTTGCTTTTGATACGCATCTTTGTTCCTTATCTTCGCACTTATTATAACAGGCCTGTTTGGCACTTACACACAAGACCCCTAGGCACGGCAGGAGGGAGGCTAAGTTTGTTGCCTCGCCTCCCGCCCCTGGGGAGAGTTGTGCCTAGAGAATACCGTACTCCCGAAGTCCGCGTGCCGTCATGTCCAGCACGTATCCGTGGCCTGCGCCACCGAAGCGGTTCTTGGGAACCTCGAAGACGCGGTACTGGAAGAACTCACTCTTCTCGCTGTCCTCGATGCGCAGGTGGCAATGAGCGTCCACCATGTGCTTGAGCTTGTTAGAACCCGCCATCTTACCAGACTTGGTCACCTGGCCAACCACGATTGCGCAGGCGTAATGCTCTTTGCAGTAGTCCGTGATGGCTTGGAGTGAGCGTTCAGCCGTCGCCGTCGTAATGCGGCCGGAGTTGAAGTGCCCGTCGTCCAAGGTCTGGAGCGAGTCGATAATGACGAAGAGTTGCTTACCAGGGTTAGCTTCGCGAATTGCATCACAGTGTGCTAGCAGCGTAGGGACATGGCTGTCCTGGCCGCAGACAAAGCCGTTCCGAAGATTGAGCCGATCCACCACACCACGAACCTGATAGAGGCTTTCCTCTGCCGTGTTAAAGAGGCAGACATGGCCTTGACGCGTTAAGCTGTCAGCCAGCTGGAGCATGAGCGTGGTCTTACCCGCACCTGGGGTTCCGGTAAAGAGGGTGCAGACCGATGGGGTCATGCCCTTGCCACCGAAGGCGTCATCGATAAACTTAATACCAGTCTTGCAGCGTCGCTTAAGCTCGTCCGGAATGTCGATCGAGAGAATGTTTGCGCCGCGTTCGATGTCAGCATGTTGAGTTTTGAGTCGCATAATTGAACCTCCCCAGGTTGTTTGCGTTTCGTTTATATTATAACCACCACTCGGTGGAGTTACACACTACCAGAGGCCGTGATCACCGCGCGCATCGACACCGAGTTCCCTCAGGATATCGAGCACTTCCTTGTTCTTGCCGCCGACATGCCACAGGGTGAGCTGGTCGAACGACTTCTCGCCGTAGTTCTTCCACGCGTAGATCGTGATGGGCTTGCCCTTAACCTTGAGGTTCCACTCGTACTCGACCTTATCATCGGGATATCCGAGCAGAGGCTCACCGAACTGCTCAACCAGCTTTTGGCCTGGACCATGCACGTAACCTTGGAGGCAGGTGCCGTTAACGTTGATGTTGCCATCGTTGTGAGTTTGAACTTCTAAAGTCATATTGCCTCCCCAGGCTTTGTTCTTTACGTGGATATTATAACACTCAGCGCTGCGGGTTACACAACTCCGACAGCTGCTGGACACCCGGAATGGTCTCCTCCTCGTCAATCGCTAGAGCTACTTGAGCAAAGAACTCACCGCCGTCTAGCTCCTCGATGATGTCGTCCACCGCAGCGCCCAAGGCTTGTTCCATTCTGGCTTCCAGCCTGTCTCGAGCAACCGCGACTTGAGCTTCCCACACTGCCCGACCGTGCCTGGCCTGAACCGGGTCACCGATATCGAAGGAGTTGTCAAGCTCTTCTTGAATGCGGTCACAGTGTCGCTGAATAGCTTCAGTGATCTCGCGTACGGGAATGAAGATACCAGTTGCCATGTTGCGCCCCTTAGGCTTTGTTCTTTACGTGGATATTATACCAGGCTGCCCCGGAACTTACACAGCTCTTGGGTCGTCGTGAGAGTCGAACGACTTACACCACTAGTAAACCACCTTGCCCAAGCCCATGCTGTCAACGTTGAGGTTGGAGCGACGGAGCGGAAGGCCGAGATCGCGCGCAGCGGCGACGACATCTTCCGAGTAGTGAGTGCTGACCGCCGCGGTCGTGCGGCCATAC
>Ga0080013_1000319_pt1 | contig 68240 bp, 95 predicted proteins | sample ETNvirenome_6_85_FD_69236 | JGI IMG/M metagenome (GOLD analysis project Ga0080013, IMG submission 69236) | Marine viral communities from the Pacific Ocean - ETNP_6_85 (SPADES assembly) (version 2) | ecosystem: Environmental > Aquatic > Marine > Oceanic | place: Pacific Ocean | collected 2013-06-19 | reverse complement strand
GATTTGCGATGAACGCAAGCGTGGTGGATTTGAAATATATGACACAGAAACAAGCGGGGATGAATACTACGGAAGCGGAGGCATTTGGCTTGACGACAACGGACACATAACCGACTATGACGGCACAGGGATGATTGACCTGCGTATTCTTGCATGGCTCGGAGAACTCGGCCATGTAACCCATGATAACAAGGATTTCTTTAGAAAGGAATTGGACAAATACAACAAGGAGGCATGAAAAAATGAGTAATGAAATAACTATGACAAGTGAAGTGTTCTTTTCAATAGTTGAACAACTGCGCAAGAAAGACGCACGAATAGAGCAATTAGAAAAGCAAGCAGACCACAGTAAGGGCGTTAACATAGATGCCTTCGGACAGGTTGACCGCATGGCCGCAGAACTGTATGTTCTCGCCGATTGCTACCATTCTGACCTAACACAAGAGGAACAGGAAATTATACGCACTATGAGCAACCTCAGTCAACAATTATGGGGTAGCGTGAAAAGTCGCAGGGAGGCATGAAAAATGAAATACATAAAAATCACGAAAGTAGTCAAGAATGCGTCATTTAGTCATGACATAGGGGAGATTTTGGAGGTGCAGAAGATTTCGCTCACAGGGTGCGCGGTCTTTGCTGGTGGCTACACCATAGCGCCCCAACACTTTGAAATTATATCAAATGAGCGCATCATACAAGTCTTGCTCACGCAGACTTATCAACTACGCGGACAGGTGAAAATGCTGGTTGAAAGAGAGGTGCGCAGATACACTAATACGACAGGCGATACATACGACCAATTCCGTGAGGTGGTTGAATGACCTGCAAGTTATGTAAGTGTGAAGCCATGCACCCATGCGTTGCCCGTAGTGGGCATTTGCGCTGGGTCTGTATGTCTTGCGGGGTGATTCTTTGAGCCTGCACATACCTGCCCCATTATTCGGCGCGCTCGTCATATTCTTAATGCCGCTATCGCTCATGCTGGTAGCCGCGTATTTCTGCGGGTTGATACGAACCGAGCGATGATTATATATACTACGGCCTCGTAGGATAGAATGAGCCGGACAGACCGGCCCACTAACAGGAGGAATGAAAAATGAAAAATGAAAATAAAATAATTAGTTGTGAATGTGCAACTAACTTTAGAAAACCGAAAAAAGATTGCACACGGAAGATTATTCGTGGTCGGGGCGGCGTGCCCATGATGAAATACTTCTGCCCAATGTGTAAATAAACAAGGAGGAATGAGAAATGAATAAAGAAACACAAGCAGAAAAGGAAGAAAGGGAGTTCATAGAATACACGGCGAAGTATTGCACACCAAGCGTTTGTAATGAGTGTGGTTTGTGTAAGCATTGTGATGATTGCACTTGCGAAGAACAACAGGAGGAATGAACAATGATAATAGAAATAGACGAAATAATAAGAGCCTACTTTACCTTGAAGGCGGAATATGACGAACTAAGGGGCAAGCATGCACACAACTACCCTTATGAAATAACAGATAACCATGCTGAGGTTGTGCGCATAATGAACAAGCACAAGGAATACGCAGTATTCTTTTTGACGGAAGAAGAACAACAGGAGGAATGAAAAAAATGAATAAAAAATATATGAAAATGATTGATAACGAAATGAATGAATTGAATTACGATAGTGGCTACCAAGTCAAATACAGTAATTATGCGTGTGGGAGGACGACTGATGCAGATAAAATCGGACAGATTACACACCTAAGCATTATGGATAATGTGGGCGGTGTTAACGAGTTCGTGGTGCTAACGCCTCTTGACGCGATAGGCGGGAATGATTATGACGAGGACACTATTCATGTCATAGGTATGAAGCACTACCCTACCCTAAAAGAAGCCCTTAAGGCACACTTAAACACGAATAAGGCGCACTACGGCTGGCCCGAAGAAGCGCGTAGGGGCATATACTCTTGGGAAAAGAAGGCGTGGTTGACAACAGAAAATCTTGAAGAACAGTTCCTCGGTCGCGATATAGAACAGGAGGAATTAACATGGAGTTAGGATATTTAGAGGTCGTTGCTACGGCTACGCTTACCCTGCTGGCCTTTGAGGTCTTGTGGTGGTTCGGCGTTGCTATTGTCATCAAGCGATTGATTAAAGAAGGAAAGGAGGGGGAAGCATGATATTATATAGTAGTAGCCCCTCGTATGGTTTAGGTCGGACAGAACCGGCCAACAGGAGGAATAAAAAATGAAAAACGAAGGAGAAAAAGTGTCGTGGGTTAGTATCACGGCCACAGGAACAGTATGGAGAAGTAGCCAAAGCGTAATGTTTTTGGCTATACCAAATGAAAGTGTTAGGGCGGCATGGATTTCGCCTAAAAATCGCGATAAGGACATGGCGTTCTTAATTAAGAATGCGCACCAAAGACAAGAATGGCTTGCCTTGCAGAATAGGTTGGACGAGTATAATGTGTCCGACCTTAAGGCAGAAATACTTGAGAAAGGTGTGCGTTATAATGGCGTTTCTTGGGCGGTGAGAGTATGAGTCGCTCAGTTGGATATGTCCGACTACCGGCGGGAACTACTGCTGATGGACACATACGAGTTAGCATCAACGAACAGTCTTTCAAACAATGCGAAACCTACACAACGAGCGACGGGCAAACATGGGTATCTTTGCGTATCAAACCAAATGACCTACGCAAAGTGCTCAATGGACAGAAGTCAATAACAACCATATTTCAAGGGGATAGAGCATGATACGCTGGTCGTGGATTAGAGTTAGTTGTGAAGAAGCCTATACGGTGATTGAACATTTACAAGGTGAACCAAGTCTTGAAGGATTACAGGACATGGTTGGTGGCTACATTGAGTATGTGCCTACGATTAATCTAATTGATGGGGTTTTTGAATTGATAGTCAACGAAGAAGGTATCATGCAAGACCTACCGGACAATCCGGTGGCTACTGACCTAATGGTAGTGGCGTTTTCGCCATTACAGGGCGATGTAGTGGTATGCTGGGATGATGGATTCATGGGGGATTTACAATGAACAAGACTGAGTTAGAAGAAGAAGTGTTGAGGTTGCGTCTAATTTTGGCGAAGGCATATTATTGGGTAGGCGTCCGCGTTAAAAGCCCACTACCGCCGGATTATCGCGAAGTAATGCGCGAGGCGACATTACAGAATACCGCTTTGAAGGAGGGGGATTTACAATGAACCCGCCCAAGTGTAATTGTGGACGCGATATGGTGCTTAACAAGCACCGCAAGCCCTTCAAGGCTGGTTGGTTGACATGGAGGCCGGTAAATATCAATTGTTGTAAGACAAATATGACACATACGCCGATGACTTCATATAGGTGCAACCCCTCGGATAGAATGGAGGCGAACTAAAATGATAGTTAGAGCAGAACGAAATGGCGAACCTATGAACCGTTTGAAATCGGTTAAACATGGGGAATATGAAATACTGAAAATGTTGCTAAGTGGTGAGGGAACAAACCTTGCCGCTTGCGACGGGTTGAGCGACCTCGCACTAAGTGTGGGTGTGTCGCTTGACGAATGCGGCGATACTATGCCGATAGAGGATGCGTTAGATACCCATGTGCAGAAGCGGTGGGTCGCGGCGAAAAAGAATATCGCTGAAATCATGCTTAATATGCTGGTGAAGCGCGAACAATTCCTACCCGAAACACACACCGATGCAGGTTGTGATAGGGAGGATTTAGAAGAAATGTTAGCAAGGAAAATAATGAAGGAGGAATAAAATATGAAAATAACAGAACAGGAAACGATAGGAGAAATAAAAAGAATGCTACGCATAGTAGGATTGAATGTTGCAGGAACAAGAGCCGACTGTATCACAAGACTTGAGGCCCACATGAACAAGGAGGAATAAAAATGAATGAAGAATACGATGTAATGAATGAAGAATATGAAATAGTGAACGCGGTGATGATGTATATGTTCAATGTGAACATAATGACATTTGCGAAGGATTTGTTTAACGAGGAATGGAGAACGATGGCCCAGCACCGAAGGGAATATATTGAAGCGAAATATATGTTGATATTTCAAGGCAGACTTTGGGGCGAATTAGACATGGAGAAGCGACACGCATTAGTTGGCGCGGCCAAGAGAAAGTATATCACAAAGGAGTTGGTTGAATGAGCATTGGCCCACCGACTGACCCACCTAATGAAGAAGAATACAACGGGGACGGGCCATACGATGACGAAGAATGGCTTGCACAACAAAGGAAAGACCAAGTAGGATATGAAAGAGAGGAATTGAACAGAATGAAATACATAACAGAAACAGGGAATGATACGCTACGCCGCGATGTAAGCACGGCGTTAAGAACAGGGGAGGACAGATTTGTAAGTGATGGAGTAGCATATGTTATACATAACGACCAAGATGATTTTAGGAATGGTATTACATTTGTGAAAGCCGATGATGACGCTATGTATGATGACGAAATATGGGAGTTAACATACAACACACCCTTTATGACTACGCTTTACATAAACAATGCGAGCATCACCCTCCATACTAAGGAAGCGCATGACGACTTATCTTATAGGGATAGTAATTGGACATGGGAAGAAGGATTACCTACCGATGGCTACCATAATTGGTGGGATGAATGGTGCTACGAAGGTGAATATAGGTGGAGAGGATTAAAAGTGAGAGTTAGTCAAGTGCTTGATTACGCTTCGCAACATATGTGGACACTCACAGTAAGTAGGAAACAGGAGGTGAGCGCGTGAAAATAGGAACTAAAAAATACACTATGGATGACAGGCATAGGGAATTGCTAACACTTTCAAATGGACAAAAGGCTTGGGGCGTATGGCTACACAAGGCCGACACCTTCCGTGAAGCGGCAAAGTGTATGCGCCAACATAGGGATGAATGGGAACGGGTAGTATATCAAGAATCCCCACACACATTAGACTTACCACATGAAGAAAAAACATGGTTGGTATATGGGATAGGTGAATTAAAATGAGCGTGAGGGACGATTACACTTACCTTCTAACCACTCTAATTGATACTGTGCTCGCAAGCCCGTTGGGTGGAAAGGGGATTTACTTAGCGACAAAAAATAAGGAATTACAAAAAGAAGTTAGTATGCTGGTTGATATAATGATAATGATGCTTAAGAAAAATGAAGAAGCCGTTATCATGGAACATCACGCGGCGTTATTTATGCAAGGGGATGACTCAGATGAGTAATGCTTTCACGGCTGACGCTCGTTGTGAACAATGCAAACAAGACATATACACCAAGACTACTGAGAACTTATGCAAGAGGTGTATAAAGTGGGCAAAGGAATTAGCCTATTGGACGAAGATATTTACACCAAAGAGGGGGAAAAAGAATGAAGAATGAAGAAGAAATATATGAAATGTTGATTAAATCAATTGAAGCGAAGCGCGCATGGTTGGAACATTGGGAGAAGAACCCGATGCAAGGGGCAGAAGCGGCTGAAACACTACGCAATTTTACTGCGTTAAGAGGCGTGATTAAAACGCTACTATGGGTGCAGGGTCGCCTACCGGAAGGTGAAAGCCCATTACTATGAGGTGATATTATGGACGATGAAACAAAAATGATTATAGACAGACTGATGATAAAATTAAATGAAAATAAGACTGACTTAGACACGCTGGAAGAATGGGTGTCAAGCCTGCATGAAAAATTATTTGATATGATGCGGGTTATCCGTGAAATGCAAACAGTAATAGAAAGCGAAACCGACACATGGTTTGTGGAGAAGGTCTAAATGGCGCGAGTAATTACGCCCGAAGGCGAAGAATACATAATCACCATAAGTGGTAATGCCGTAGCCGATGCTATGCTATTTCACGAAACGGTTGGTGGGATTTTGGAGGTTTATGAAATCGCCCATACCGCAGTAATGATACATAGTGCAGACCACTCATGGGATAATACGGATGTGTTAAAATACGGGAATAGTGTAGCAAGCGAATTGCTAAGGCGCGAATACGGCATTATTATGCCCGTGTTAGGCACAGTCATTATTATTGACTTAGAGGATTTTGCTATGCGGATGATGGGGTGATTGAATGACCGATTACATAGTGATGTTGTCGGGCGGTCTTACCTCGTTTGAGGCAGGTCGCAGGGCCATTGAGAAACATGGGCATGATAAAGTGCGCTTTTGGTTTGCTGACACTAATACAGAACACCCCGACCTTTACCGATTTATCGCTGAATGTGCGGCGTTGTTAGACCACCCTATTGAAAGGCTTGCTAATGATGATAAGGATGTGTGGGACACCTTCTATGAAGCCCGTTTCTTGGGGAACTCAAGGGTTGACCCATGCTCTCGCGCACTAAAGCGAGAACCTTTGAGGAAAAAATTAAAGGCGGAATATCCAAACCCCGATGATGCAGTAATTATTCTCGGTATGGACGACATGGAAGACTGTCATCGCATGGAACGGGCGGCACACCACCAACTACCCTACAAGACTTGGTTTCCTCTTATGGATGAACCACGCACCAACAAGGCAGAAATAAGCCGTTGGTTATCCTTAAGGGGAATTGAGCGACCTGTTCTGTATGATAAAGGATTTCAGCATAATAATTGTGGTGGATTCTGCGTCAAGGCTGGGCTGGGCCAATTCGCACACCTATACAAAGAGTTTCCGCAAGTATATGACCTACACGCCAACAAGGAACAGGAGTTCCGTGAGTGGATTGGTAAGGATGTGTCAATCCTCCGCGATAGTCGGGGCGGTGAGGTGAAACCTATGACATTAGAAATGCTACGCCAGCGTATAGATGACGGCGAATCATTCCCGTATGAAACAGGTTGGGCCTGCATGTGTTTCATACCGGACGACGACTTTACGAGAACGGATTGGGATTAGGAAGTATTATATAGAGGCGACGCATAGGAACATATGAGGCAGAAGAATGCGAGAGGCAGAAGTAGTAAGGCTGGCGAAAACGGTCAGCGATTATCTAATGAAAAACAACAAAGGTGGATTACCGGACAAGGTTCGTGAAGCGGCTATGCTTCTTGACGAATACCTTGAACAAATCCATGATTTAATGATAGAGGCGGCAGATGACGACAGGTTGTTTGAAGCAGGTCTTTATTAAAATACTATTCACGGGGGGCGGTGAACTTTTCACCTCCACTAACAGGGCATTTATCGTGTGTGTTTCCTTTTTTACCATCACCGTCCCCCAATAACACGATATACAACTCCATAGGAGGGAGAAAACATGAAAAGAAAAAAAACACGAATACAATTTCGCGTCCAAGTGGCCGAAATGTTAGAAGAACAAATGCTAAGGCACGAAAAAAACCCAAATGAACCAAAGGGTCTTTGTGCTACACAAATAACCGAAAGAATGATTGATGCTGGGATGCAACACCTGTTGCCCCAACGCAACGCTATGGGCGGCGCACTAAGCAGAATTGCTGGCGTCCGCAGTATAGGCGAAGTGAGGGCTGGGACATTGATTATCCGTAAGCAAAAAATCTGGACAATAGACATGAACCGTTTTAACAAATGGAGGCGGTCTTGATTGCTGATAGATGGCCGTTTTTACATTAGGCCGGAAGAAATAACAATTTGGGAAATGATACCGATTGCCCGTAGTGGGCGAGGGGATGGTGATTATGTCGTCAACCCGTATATCCAATTTGTATATAGGGGCATCCATTTCGCATTTCAATCTAAACATATGATGTGGATGTTGTTAGATGCGGCGTGGCCCAATGAGCCGTTGCCGAGAACACCTATCAATAATGATTTATTTTACCGCACCGATGTTGGCGACCCCGTTCACGAAATACTGAATGATTTAGTCAATGAGGGCGATGGGAATTATATTGAGGTTGTCATTGGCGACAGAATGGAAGAAAGAGAGCACCACCCCTTTGAAGTCAAGGCAATTATGCCCAATTTTATAGGTAGCCCCGACACAACTTTGCGAGGTGTCGCTGATGTTGCTGGACGGGACGAGTGGAATTGCATAACAGGCATTTTACCATATCGTGATAGCCACCACACACACGAAAGGGACGCCCTTATTTTTGACCACCACCCCTTACGGGTCATTTGCTATGACTTAGGCCGTAGGATTTGCGTTATGGGGTATTTTATGGTGTTTGATGAGAAGGGGAATGATATTGATTACCGACCTAAGCAGGCCGTAGTCATAAAAAAGTCCGAGGATTTCTTTTTTGACATAGCAAAAAATACCATTCATTCATTTTTTGACACATTAGGACAGGGGTATGAGCACTACAAAAGTATTGAAACCCCACCACCTGTAAGTATTAAGAGTAGTCTTATGCGTAATTACGAAAGCGACATTATCGGGCATGAGAGGTGGCTCATGTTGAATTAAGGTTCAATTAAGGAACAGAAAAAAAAACCTAATTAAATGATAGACTGAGCCGTATTATGTTGAATTGTTTTTTTACTTCTAAGAGTTATATTAAGTAAATGGGATTATTCTTTACTTACTACTATTATACTATATTATTATTATAATAATTATAACTACCTTAGACTTAAAAAAACAATTCAACACTTTGGGCCTCAGTAATGCGTTTAATTAAGTTTTTTTTCCTGTTCCTTAATTGCACCTTAATTCAACAAGTATATATGTAGGCGACGACTAAGGGGATTTGAGAAACATGCTAATAACTAACGGAGAGGCGGACATTTACTTGGTCGCAGAAGAACAATTTGAATACGACGCTTGCTTGATAGCGGCGCAACCGGAGTTCGGCCACGCTTCATTTGTGGCCCTAAAGGGAGTAATAGGTTCGCAAGAACCTGTTGGATTTTACTTATCAAAGTATCATTTTCAAGACCCCTTTAACACCATAACTGATTTTACAAAACCGGGCTGGCCTCTATATTCTGTTGAGAATGGTGGGAAGAAATGGCTTATCATGGTGATTGAAACATGGATGCCTACACCCATAACAGATAACCCGCAGGGGACATGGATATATTCATACCCCATCGCTCGCAACTTCTGTGCTTTAATCAAAGAACATGGGGTAAAGGAATTATGCTACGCTACTGCAACTGCAAGTAATGACGCATTTCCCGACGACATATTCTCTCAACCAAAAAGAACACGCGTCTATGAATACCACTTCAAAGAAGGAGGGTCAAGAACGACTAAGTTAGCCTTCATGCTACCTCCTTCGTGGTTATTCTCTCATCTGTTCACCGAAATGGGTGGCGAAGGTTGGATTGTATTTACAGGTTATAAAGAGGATGGGGTGGTTGATGAAACCGCCACAACTACATTCGCTAACTATTTCAAAAATCGTCTTAACTTACCTGTAAATCGTAAAAGTATTGACAAAATTACGGCTCGCATACAAGAGGAAACCGAGGACACCGAGAGTATGAAGAAAGTAGTAGTTGATGAACTTATGACAAAAAATGCTAAAATTACAGAAAATGATACAATGTTTGGGTGATTTTATGGATATTTTCAAAGAAGTTAGTGATTTTGCAGAAGCAAACCATTATGTTGATGTGCAGGATAAGATACCTGTATTCCTATGTAGCATAGGGACGCACCTTTTCAATTCCGTGAACAAATGTGGGAGTTGTGAGTTCACCCCTGTTGAAGCAGGTTCAGAAGGTGATGACGATTTTGCTATTGATGAATGTATCGTGCGCCATAATCGCGCCCCTATCTATACACCTATGAGTATGATTCCCGACACCCGATTACATATTATCATGCGAGGTGCGAAGGGTAGTGGTAAATCAATTTTATTACAATTGTTCTTAGCACCAAAAACCGGCCTCCTTTACCATAAAGACGCTATGGATTTAGGTTTAGGTTTTCGCACAATGGTAGGGCCGAACTCGGTAACAGAAGCAGGTATGTTTGGCTCAGTAAATGAAGATGGGGAAATCATGGGCCGACCATTGGCCCGTGAAATGTGCGGTGGTTTCTTAGGTTTTGAAGAAATGTCATCTTTGACTGACGCTTCAAGTAAGGAACACTCAATAGATATGAAGAATCAATTGTTAACCAGCACCGACAACGGAAGGGTCAACAAATCCATGCGAGCAGGTTGGGTGGAATACACCACAAAATATACGCTTTGGGGCGGCACTCAACCGGGCCGATTAGACTTAGAATCCGGTATGGATAGGCGTTTCTTTATCCTTGATATTGAAATGTCCCCCGACAAGGAACAAAAGTATAAAGAGGCACAGAATAAACAATCATCGGTAACTCCGAAGGAACGAGCCGCACTCGCAACAAAAAGTATTTTGATGCAAGAATGGTTTGTTAAGCGGGCGTTAGAAGTGAACCTTAAACCCCCTACGGGCATATCCTTTAGTGAGGAAATAATGGAGTGGATGGTGCGCCCCGATGTTAGGGCGCATGAGGTTGACCTGTTCCGCCGCCTTTGTCTTGGTTACACCATGATGCAAGAAGAATGGAAAGGTGGGCATATAGTTGTTGACATGACACCCAAATTGGAAGAATTACTTGAGTCTTGTTTAAGAATGCGTAAGGGTGTTATGGAAGAAGATGTTAACCTAATCAAGACTACATTTTGGAATACTGAAATGACACGCTCAACGCTCATTAAGGAGGTTGCGAATATGATTACTGACCGTGATTACCAAGCGGCAAAGCGTTGGGTAACGAGCAACCTACACCCGCGACAATGGTATAGTGAATACAAGCCGCCTAAGAAGGCGAGAGGTCAAGGAGTGCGTGGCCCAAGAGGTGTGAAATGCTTTATCGGGCATCGTCAAATTGAAGTTAATGCCGAGAAGAAATGGGGGAATGGAGAATGAAGTTTGTCTTATGGCGTAATGCAACTATCGCATATTTGCGCACTCATGGTGAGGCGAACACCTATACGCTCTTAACCGAATTGAAACATAGGACAACCGACAAACCCTTCAATTCCCTTTACACACCGTCTATGAACCAAGCAGTTAATGTTTTACACCGCGACCGCCGCATTATAGTTATAAGGAGGCAACCCCGATATAAGGATAATACCGACGGGGGAAAGCAAGCGGTGTGGGCGCTAAACCCCAACCATCCCGATTTTCAAAATTGGGATTTACCGGAGTTTGATGAAGAAGGTGAAATGTTATGAAATCAAGATGGTTAATAGAACAGAAATTAGAAGAAACGACTGACTTAGCGTGGATAACTGCCCTTACATGGGTGCTTGAATCCCCCGAATGCCCGATGTGTAATCACCCTAATAGTAGGGAATTGGAAATCAAAATCCATCGTAATGAAATCACATCATCCTTCATGGAGTCTAAATATCGCTGGCCTGCCGGTTCTATTGATGAGCATATGAATGAGCATGTTGATTATGACCCAAGAGAGGCGAAGGCTATGGAGGAAATGCGTAATGAATCTATTAGCACCCTCAATGTGGCTGAGGATTTAGTCCAGCGTCTTGTGTCGTGGGTTGATGAATTAGAAGAACGCAAAATGGAAGAAGGTTTAACGAGCGAGTGGATAGGGGATGCCGCTAAATTATTATCACAAGGTCAAGGATTCCTAAAATTAGTAGGGCAACTTAAGAAGGAAATTGGTGTTGATTCACAACTCCTTCTTGCTGACCGCAAGGTGGATTCTATGATGGGTGTTCTTGTTGAAGTTCTGCGAAACGAACCTCTATATTTAGACCAAATAGAATTGCGTCTTGCCGCCCTTAAAACCCCAAGTGAAATAACCGTTGACCCCACCGACTTTGAGGTGATTGATGATGAGTAAGGGTAAGAAGTGGCGGTCGGGGACACACTATTCCCTGTTTGCACGACCCATAGCCTCGTCTGAGTTCCCTAAGTTAGTTAAAAGTATGGCTGATGATGGCCTAACCTGTGTGTTTATGGATAACACCGCTGGCTACCAATGGTATAAGGATGAATACCGGATAACAGGTGTTGCGGTTAAGGAGGTTTGGGGTCTTGTTAATAACCAATATCGCCGCCTTATGGAATGGATATTTTCTAACAATCCCTTCGGAGAGGAATACGAATGGGAGTAGTTATATTTACTAAAGACGATGAGCCATATAGGGTTGGTGATTATGTCGTCATGCGTGGCGATATGTCAAGTGCGCCAATCGCACCCGACACTACCTACATTTATTACACCAATAAGTTCACCGAGAAGGATGTTATTTATTGGTCGGCTCTAATAAAATACCGACTTGTTATAGTTGGTAAGAAGCCGAAGTTAACCAAAGCGACAACCGATATTGTCATTGTTGACAAGTCGCACGATACTAAGAAGGGTAACTTCAAGCGGCCTATAAACGCCCTCTTTAGATGGGCAGACCGCAACAGGGTATGGGCCATGATTCGTCGTGTCCCCATCCCCTTAATCAACTCATTCCTGCGGGAGAATAGGGCTGATGATATTACGCTGGGCAGATTACTTGCCCGTTCTCGCTACCAATTACCCGATGAATACTTACACGCCACTATCGCGTATGCCGTCCAACCCACTAACGATGATGTTATTTGGCCTAAGCGGAAGCGAAAGGTATATGAGAAGCCGTCATCCTTCCGTGAATCAGACAAGTATATTGACTTAATACTCCACGCCACACCGGATGCCGCTAACGACTTACGCCGTAGCGAACCGGAGGCATTACCTAAAGGGATGAAAAAGCGTGAAGAAAAGGATGTGAAATGGATATGAAAACAACTAAATTATTTGTATATGGAACGCTAAAACAATCGTTTGACAGGGGCGCAGGATGTAAATTGCTGGGCGTAGGTCATACGAAAGAACGATGGACGCTTATTGATTTAGGCGCATTCCCCGGTATGATTCCGGGCAACACCGGAGTCAAGGGTGAATTGTGGGAAATACCTGTGGAAATGCTAACTTCTCTTGACCGATATGAAGGAGTCCCCTCGCTCTATCAAAGGATGGATGTTGAAGTGCGACTTGATAATAACCCTCAATACGAATGGGTTGAGTCTTATGTATATGTCAACACTTCTAATTTATTATCATACGAAGGCACAATGGCGGAGTGGGTAAGATGACCCCTGTGGAAATCTTTTGGATATTTATTATCTTTATCATATTGGGGCTTTTACCCGATGAACTATACACGACTTACACAGACCTACAAATAGACAAGGGGATTGAGTTAAGGGAAGCCGAGCGTGGTATTGATTATGACCTGTTAGCCTATTCGGCATTCGGTCTTAATGAAAAGGACGAGGATTAAATAAGACGGGTCTTTTAGGGCTACCTAAATGAGTTCTAATAATAAGCGGGTGCGCCGAGCGATAGTCAAAATCCTATGGGAATACGGGCCGATGAGTAAGCAGACGCTTGCTGATAAGTTGGAGTCATTGAACTCGGTGCGTCAAGTGCCGAGTCCTAATAGTCTATCTGCTCTTTTATGTAAGAACCCGCAGATTATATGCGTTGGGTTAGAAAAGGTTGAATCTATCAGCGGTTCTAAAACGAAACATATGGTGTTCGGCATTGATACATTTTTAATTCGGGATGACAACGACATTATTCTTACCACCCCCTACAACATTATGACACCAACACAGAAGAAGAAGGCAGTTAAATGCCCTACTTGTGGACGGCGCAGATTACTGCCCGATAATTCCCCCTCTTGCCTCCGATGTAGTCGGGGCAAAGCCGACCTATAAGCCAAACGCGCCCATATGAATAAAACCGTTTTTACTCAGTAGGTATATATAGTGGCGTTGCTAAGGGTAAGTCATGACGACTAAAGAATGCGTGATATGTAGTGCGGAGTTTGAGCCTTATCGCCAAAACAATAAGTTATGTGGTAGTATTGAATGTAAGAAGGTTCATGTTAAAGAATACAAGAAGAAGTTTAACAAGAATGTGATTGCTAACTGCGTCATATGTGGGATTGTATTTCAAAAGAAAGGGACACAAGTAACTTGTTTATCACCCGAATGTGTGCGAGTAAAAAACAATAAATATCATAGGGATAGAAATGCAAGGAACAGACCTGTTAAGATAGATATTCAATGTAAAGAATGTAATACAGTATTTACCCCAAACAGTATTGCGAAACATATTGTATTTTGTTCTCGTAAATGCGGGTTTAATAATTGGGCTAATCAACCCAAAAACAAACTTAATTGGGCAGTTCAAGATGCAGTTAGAAACGGCATGAAAAACCCTAATTGGAAAAGCAAATACTTTGAAGGCTTAGACTTTACTATGGGAGAATTAAGAACTCATTTAGAAAACCAATTTGAGGATTGGATGAATTGGGATAATCACGGTCTTTGGCACATAGACCACATTAGACCCGTAGCATCCTTTGACTTTACATCTATGGAGGATGAGGACTTTAAGAAATGTTGGGCTTTATCAAATCTGCGACCATTAAAGGACACAGAAAATATGAAAAAGAATTGTTATTATGCGAAAATAGATGGAGTAGTGAACGCGTGATAGCGACCTATAACTATATATGTAGGCGACGCTAAGGGTTATTCATGCGAGAAGTATGGGCCGTTAAACATCGCCCTCGTGATATGGGGGCGTTCATGGGTCAAGAACACCTGCGGAGTGAGTTCAGCGAAATTATGGCTGGTAATGCACCCATGCAACACTTCTTGTTTCACTCCCCCGAAGCGGGAACAGGCAAGACTACTGTTGCTGAAATGATTGCTCACGCGCTGGGTTATCAATTGCATAAGTATAATGCTTCAAGTAAGCGACAACGGGGGATTGAGTTTGTTGAAGATGAACTCGCCCCCTTGTCCCGTCTTGGACAATATGAATCAATTTTCTTTTTAGATGAAGCCGACCAATTAACTGATGCGGCGCAATCTGCCTTAAAGGGAGTCATTGAGGATTCTCAAGGCTTCTTTATACTAACCTGTAATAACTTGAATAAGGTATCACGCTGGCTACAATCCCGTTGTCAAGTGCGAACATTCAAACCTATTGCGGATGATGATATGAATACTCGTTTAGAAATCATTAACGGTTTGGAGAATGCAGGCTTGACACAAGAACAGGTGGCTCGTATTTCTCGTAGCCACAATGGCGACTTGCGAAATGCAATTGGGGCTTTGCAGGCTACTGCCTCCCTCCCCCCTGCGGAACGCACCGCATTTACACTCTCACTTGACGCGCCTATTGTTGATAGCGACAAGGTGCTACGCCTGTGTTTTAGGGACGGGGATGTTGAGTCTGCCGTTAAGGAAATGGGCAATCCTAATCAATTGCGTGAAAGCATACACGCAGTATTTACACATGGGGTTAATTCCCCCGCTAATGCGGATAGCAAGTTGATGCTTGTTGATGCCGCTACTCAAGGTCGGCGTGATTTGCTTATGGGGGTGGAAGCACACTATGTAGTGTGGGACTTTTGCCGCCGATTAAGCAATCGCTAACTATATAAGGAGGCGACGCCAACCATAAATTAGGAGAAACAGAATATGTCCGATATAGAACAAACAATTGAACGAATTAGCAAGAATGTAGGTTGCGATACCGCCGCCCTTAAGGGTCGTATGGATGCAATCTTGGAGGAACAACAAGAAGGGTGGTTATCCGCTGGTAAGAATGAAGAACAATGCACTTTATTAGCATTAAGAGTCGCTGGACGACAAATTAAGAGTGAAGTTGACCGAGCCAAGAAATCCGGTTGTGTCATTTACGAAGGAATGTATGTCAGCGTCCCCCGCTATAAGGATTGGGCACAATTGTCTTACAACAAGTTCACCAAGCAACTTGAAACATTACCACAGGATGCAAGAGAAGGACTCGTTGAAAACGGAACATTAGTTATGTTTGAATACGACCCTGTTAGCGATGGTTATATCAAGACCTACAATGAAAGCCTTGCTCGCAAGGACACTTTTGTTGCTGGCTTTACTACTACAACCGTTACAGAATTGCCGAAGGGAACTGTTGAGGTTAATAGCAATTTACACTACTACTTAGTGTGGAATAGCACAATGCCTACATTCCCGTCCGGTGGTCGTAATTTCAAGTATGGTGAACCACGCCCTGCAAGTGAAAAGGATAGAACATGTCTGTTCTTTGGTCGCAAACAAGGTAGCGACATATGGGACATGCACACATTCAAGTTCTCCGGTGCTTTAGCCGAGGACGAACCGGTGTCTTTTGTGCCGGGGACTATTGCTATGCGTCCAGCCCGTCAAGGCTCGGTTGCTTATGCAAAACCACAAGTGTCAATCTTTAGCGAAAATACAGATTTGGCGAGCAACTTCCCTGCCGACCCAATGGGTATTGTAAAAGAGGCAACGCCTCATTTCCTTGAAGGCGGTCTTAATGACCTTGAAGGATTCATTGATAACCATAGAGAGGACAAGAATTGGTATGACCTATGGGTTGCTATGAACCTTGAAGTAGTGCAGATTGACCCAAGAGGGGAAGGAAAGGGCTACATCATAACTGTTGGCGACCTTGACATTGAATCAATGGCTTCTCCGGTGGATATTTACATCCCCGATTCACATGCACACCTAATTGACTTTGGCGTTGGTTCACAAATGCTGGTTGTCGGACAAGGTTGGATGAGTCGTGATGATGAGGCCAAGTTAAGTGTCAATGGTTGGTATTGCACCGACGCACTACAACCCACCGCTACTGAGGGGTGGGACTGATGGCTTGGGCAAATACTACCCCCTCCCCTCCTTCAACGGAGGTGGAGGCCACCAAGTTCGGGCGTGAGTATTACGAAACCCAATTTGAAGCGCAACAAGGTGGCGCACGACCGGTGCGTATGTTCCTTGTAGGAAAGGAAAATACATGTAAGACCGGCCAAGCAATTGAATTGGCGGTCAAACATTCTGCTGATAAAGAAATCATTGTCTTTGACATTGATAATAGCGCAGAAAATACTATTAGTTATATTGCCCCCGATGCAAACATTCGGGTTCTAAACCTAATGGATGAAATGGACGACAGTATCTATCACGACGATAATACTATCAATTGGCTTGCCCTTGTTGACAAAGTTCAATGGTTCGCAAGTATCATTGGTAAGAAGGCTAAGGATGGTTCAATTGGCGCAGTTGTATTTGACGGCGGTTCAACATTTATGAAGTGGTGTGAACAGGTTATGACAGAATCCCTCATGCGTAGGGGTATCATAAAAGAAGAAGGCGACTCCTTTAATCAAAAGGAATGGCGTGAGCGAAACAGATTGTTCCGTGATGTTATCCGCCGTATTCATTCACTACCTATCCCCCATGTTTATTTCACCTTTCACCTAAAGGATGTTAAGGAGTTCATGGACATTGGAGGCGGTAATAAGGGTCTTATGACTATTGGCGAAAAGGTTGATTGGGTCGCTGGAACTCAACGCTACGCCAGCCAACAACTATGGCTTACTCGTTATACCAAGAAAGGCGACCGCGCCGCTGGTGTAAAGGCTGATGCTTCGCTCGGAGAATCCGATTGGGAAGTTAGATGCCGTATTGAAGAAATGAAAGGTAGGAATATGGAACACTTGGGTAAAGAATACACCGTGCTTGAAGTCAAGAACGGCAAGCCAAAGTGGGAAGGAATACCCTTTGATTGGTTGTGAGGTGATTCAATGACAATAATGGCGGCTCATAAGTGGGCCAATAATGGTGAACTGATAGCCGATGTGCAAAAATTAGGCTTTCTCAACGGGAAGGTATTAGATGCTACATACGGATTGGGGCGCTTTTGGAGTAAGACGGAAGGAGTGGATTTAACCACTAATGACCTTTACACCGAAGCAGACCATCACTACGACTTCACCACATTCCCCGACGAATGGGCGAGTAGTTTTGATTCGGTAGTGTTTGACCCACCATACAAGTTGAATGGGACACCTACTGATAATTCAAGCGATAAGGATTATGGCGTCCACAAAGCCGCCACTATTCAAGAACGCTTGGGTTTAATGATTGATGGTTCAAAAGAATGCTTGAGGCTTGTCAAGAAAGGTGGCTTCTTATTAGTCAAATGTCAAGACCAAGTATCTTCGGGTCGTATGCACTTTCAATCGGATATTCTAACGAATGCTATTGATGCACGAAAGGTAGTGCAAATGCACCTTCTTACTAATCCCCGACCACAACCTAAAGGTAGGCGACAGATACACCCCCGAAGCAATTTTAGCACTTTAATGATATTCAAAAAGGAGTTGTAAGTATGGATATAGACACAAGGGATTTAGAACGACTATTGAAAGTTACAAAGCGTAATCAGTATATTAACGGCAAGGAACAGGCGCAAGTTGTGTCCTGTATGCTTCGTCCCGATGATGAACGGATTACCACAACAAGTGTGGTGCGGGATGGTAAGACGAGCGTGGCTCGCTTTAGTATAATGGGTGATGGTTTCACCTTCCCTGTGCCTGTTCCCGACATTGACCGTATGTTGGGCGCGTTGAAGTATCACGGACAAAAAGTGAGCCTCACCCTTAATGATAATAAGTTAGTGGTTAAGTCGGGTCGCAAGACTACGACAATGAGCGCAAATGCAGACGGACGAGCATTCCCTAACAACCATGCTACGATTGGTGAATGGGAAACAATGAGTCGGACGCTGGGTGAAAAAATAGTGGGTAATAAGTATAAGTTGAATGACGGCACACTATCCTCCCCATTCTATACATTTACGATTGACGCTGAGGACATTTTTGATGCTCTCCGGTGTGATGAAATGAACGGGCAACGCATGAACAGTTATACCTTTATGCAAAACGAAGGTGTGGTTAGTGTGGTTGTCGGCGACCATTTGAAAGGACAGACTGAAATTACGCTGGCGGATAACCCCGAAGCGGATGATTGGGAAATAACTTTTAGTGGTGGTCTTGAATACGCTCTAAAGCATTTCAACGGAACGGCTGAACTTAACTTCTTTGACTTTACGACGGTTGGGCAAGGCTACCGATTACTAATTAGTCTTGGTGGCGGCGACTACATACTACAAGCGAGCGTGATGTAAATGCACTTGAAAAACACGCTAATTCGTGAAAAGGAATTATTATATGATGTATGCGAAGAAGTAGGGTTCAAGTTGATACGGAAGCGCCGTAGGCAATCAAGCAAGTTGGCTATGATGAAAGCCTTGTTGTGCTACCCCGATGAACCCTTTACTGCCGAGGATTTGGCTTACAGGGCAAGAGATTTTATACAGAAAGCATCACAAATAACTTGTGCGCAAAGTGCTATATTTTTAAGCCTATTACTAAAGTGGGGTTATTTAGAATTAAGAGAAGGGAGGCTCGCAGACTCCCCAACAATATATGCGAAAACAGATTCCTTAAGGGAAATAAGAAAAAATAATTGGAGAATTGGACATGAAAATTAGATATGGAAAACAAGAGTATGAACTGAATGTTGAAGTTGATGGTGAAGGACACCAAACCTTAGAGGTTGAAATCAACGACACCACTACCTATGTAGTGGAATTGAAATATGGCCCTGTGTGTAATGACAAAAAGTATAAAGACATAGAATGGTTAGCGAAGCAGTATTTGAAAAACCAACGCTCTATGGCTGACATTGGGCGACAATGCGGAGTATCACCTATGACAATATACCTTTGGTTAGAAAAGTTTGGAATAGACCGAAGAAGCCGAGGCCGTCGTGCTAACGAGTGAGAAGCATGATAGTAAATAGAGGCGGGAGAAGAACAGTTCGTATTAGACGGCGCGACCCTACCACACTTGAAAGAATTGAAGAAAAAGTAAGTGAGTATTATCCATACTTCTTTGTTCAAGACAAAGACGCCAAGTATGTTTCAAGACTTCACGGTGTTGTTGATGTTGAAAAGGGTTATGAGGGTGTTTATGGCGAGCCTCTATCTAAAGTCATATACGCCAACCCTTCGGATTATTGGGCCATGAAGGATAGGATGGATTACCTCACATGGGAGGGAAATATCCCCTTTACGAACCGAGTTCTTGGTGAGCGTGTTCTCAATGGAGAGGGCGCATACCCAAAGTATGAACATAAAATATGGTATTTAGATATGGAATGGAAAACAGACACCGGTGAAATAACAATTATTACTGTGCGCGATTCCTATACCAACAAGGACTATACTTGGTTCACACATGCTGATTACCCAGCAGGGGACTACAACGAAATGCCCTGCCTCAATCATCCCGATGGTATAACAACTATCACCTTTGACACGCCAATAAAGGCGTTCAGCGATGAGAAGTCAATGCTAAAGCATTTTGTAGCACACTTGAGAAGAAAAGACCCCGACATTATCGCTGGGTGGTTCGTAGTAGCGGCTGATATTAAACAATTGGCGCAACGCATGGAACGAAACGGGTTAAGACCCGAAACACTATCCCCTTATAATCGCCACACTCGCAAATACAAGTGGACTGAGAAGAAGTGGACGCAACCAATTCCGGGCCGTATAAGCCTTGATTTAATGGAAGCGTTTAAGAAATTGTGGGTATTGAAGAATGGGCAATTGCCGGGGCAAGGATTAGATGCCGTAGCAAACCATTGTTTAGGGGAGGCTAAAACTCGCCTGTCCGATGGACACAACACCTACTACTCCGACATAGGGACATACATTGAATACAATAGGCAGGATGTAGCCTTACTCCCTGCCTTAGATGAGTTGGTGAACTGCACGGATTTCTATATTTCTATGCAACACCTAACACAATGTGATTTTGAAACCGTCCCTAAGACAACAGGTTTGGCTACCTGCTTGTTTTTACAAGATAAGGACTTCAACCTACGCATCCCCACCGAAGCACAATTTGAGAAGGTGGATTATGAAGCGGCATATATTCAAGAACCAACCCCCGGCCTGTATGGGCCTACGGCGATAATGGATATACGCGCTATGTATCATAGTAATGTTAAACTTCATAATATCTGCTGGACTACTGTTGACCCCGACGGGACTGACTGTGGTAATGGTGCTAAGTTCCGACAGGATAAAGAGGGTTTATTAGGGCGCACTATGGATTACTTGACCCTTGAGCGTGATAAGTATAAGGCTTTAATGAAGAAGGCCACAACCGATAAAGAGAGGCGTATGTGGGATGGTATGCAATTTGCTACCAAATCCATGATTGCCTCCCTGTATGGAGTTGCTGGTGATTCTCGCTACGGTCTTTACAACCCAAGCATAGCGGCGGCTATCACATACACAAGTCGTAAGACGCTAAGCAAACTTAGTAAATTATGCGAAAGTAAGGGTTATCCTGTATGCTACCAACATACCGACTCATGCTTCGTGCAAGTCCCCACAGTTGATGAGGCAATTGAACTAACTGATAATTTGAACATTGAAATGTCGCCAATCGTGGTGGAGTTTGAAAAGTTCGCTTCATCGCTTATGCTCAAGGCTAAAAACCGATATGCTGGGAGGGTCGTTTGGGAGGGAAGTTATAATGACGAACCGGATTATTATATCAAGGGGATGGAGTTAATACAGGCTCGTATGCCTCGTGCTATGAAGCAGGCTACCATGCGTGTATTGAAGGGTATTCTTGATGGCGAAGGAGAAGGGTCTATCAATGACGATTTAACTACCTTGATTACCAAGTATGTGAAAGGGGAGGATAGTTCTTCTCTTTTCATCAAGACTACGCTAAAGCGAAATCTATGGGATTATAAGGTCTTATCCGGCCCTGCCGCTGGTGCAGAATGGGCCTTTCATAATTTAGGTTGCGAATTAAGTGCGGGTGATGATTTCATCGTGGCCCTTGACAATCGCGGCAGATATATCGGCTTCCCCGATATGACCTACTTACCGGATGTTAAACAGAAAGCGACAATCGGTTATCAAATGATGGTTGAAAAGTTTATTGTCAACAAGGCCAATGACCTATATGAAATCGTCGGATGGGATAGTCAACCGTTATACAATGCCCTACGGGGTGTGGCGGAGGTGGAATGGATATGAAAACAATACAAGAACAATTAGATGAAATAAACCGACAACTTGTTGCGGTAGCCGATATACTGCAATTTTTAATAAACGAGGTGAGAAGATGATACCGACAACTGCTGACAGAATATACTATACTTTTACACTTTTAATGTCATTACCGATACTAAGTGCTTTACTAATCGTCCCCCTTATGTTTGATATTGTGAATATGCCGTTTCGTATTTTAATGCGAGAGGACTTATTATTTTTTACTCGTAGTGCTTTATTTGGTTTTATTGAATAACCAATAAGTATATATGTAGGCGACGCTAAGGGTATAATATGAGCAGAACAGGTGGTTCGGAAGTGAGTAGGAAAAGCAAGAAAATGACCGCACAACAATTAACAGATGTGTTTTTATCGCATGAGAAGTTAATTGAAATGACTAATACGCGCATAGACCATATGGCCCATGCAGTTATCAGCGATTTTGAGCGTATGAATGCTCTTGTTATGGCTATGATAGAACACTTGGGTTATATCAAGGAGAAGGAATGTCAACAAGAAGGGTGTGAAGGCGAGTTCGCTTGGCCCGACATTGGTGGCTTGATTCCCGAACCGACACTATGCCCTGTATGTCATTTGAATGCCGATGGTTCTCCACCGGATGAAGAAGAATAAATGTTTAAGTATGACGGAGTAGGTAGTGGTAATATGAGTCGTGTAGTTGTTATGACAAAGGATATTGCGGTGCTTGAAGCGGCAATCGCAAAGCACCCAAATGCAGTAATTCATTGGGCAGTTCAAAACACACCTCAGTATCGCAATCCGGCTATGGCTCTTGGGCTTGGTCGTTATTGTTGCGTTGGTGCTGGTGTTGATGAATCAACATACGACCATGTTATGAAGGCTATGCCTCGCACCACTTCTTCCCCCGTTTCCGCTTGGACTAAGAAAGCGGAGGCAGTTAGTGATGAAGAAGAATGATGATGATTACCACGCTAAACACGGGCATTATAACCCTGTTAAGGCGAAAGAGAATGGATGGCCGATTAGATTATCTAAGTCGTCATTCATGAATTATCTATCATGTCCCCGCAAGTTTTGGTGGACATATGTTGAAATGGAGGGCATACGCCTTCCTGCTACATCATTTATGATACATGGAACTGCCGTTCACAAATCCCTTGAGAACCTATATGGTAATCTTATGGATGATAAGAAGTTATTGAAGGGGGACTTAAGACCCTTGTTTGATAATGACCCCGATGATAAAGAACATGTGCCGTATGAGCATGAAGCGGTTGATATTCTCGCCGATTTAGAAGCCATGCGTTTAGAGTCTTGGGGAGAAGAACACTATGTCCCCATTGAGTTTGAAGTAAAGCATGAGGTTCTTGACCCCGACTTAGGAGTTATCCTTGTGGGGATGATTGACGGATTACTCCGCCATCCTGTAACGGGCGATTTAGTTATAGTTGAATTGAAAACCGGTAAATTGGGCAAAATTAAACAGACTAAGACCCGTAAGGAATTGGCCTACTACGCCCACTTACTTGAACTAATCGGCTACGGTAAAACCAGCCACTTTATGTATTTCTATCCCGAATGCACTAATGAAGAAATCCTTTTGGATTTGTTAGAGCGAGAGGCCAAGAGTAATGCGAAAGAAGCCGGTAGCAACCCTGTTGTGCCTAATTATGAGGTATGGGTGGGCGACTCTCAAGGCGTTGCATATATTGAACCTTTTATGAAGCGAACTGCTACGGCTTTTACGAAATCATTATATACAGTCGTGGATAACCTAAAGTTGCTGGAATGGCCGATGAAGTGGAATGAGTATTTTTGCACCCAATGGTGCGACTATGCTATGAGTTGCGAAACGGAATTGATGGATGCTGGCTGGAAACAAGATGAATATGGTGGATATAATGACGAATGAAATACAATGTGCGGAATGCGATGGAACAGAATACAGAAGCGAATTAGCGGCTTTAGTAACAGGACAAGTAGGTGGGCCTACTGAAATGAGTGAATTGCTCATTTGTCGGGCCTGCGGTCATGTTATAACAGTTGTCGGGGCTGACGAGGATGCCCCTTAACTTCCCCCGTGAAATAGGGCTAAGGCGAGCCTTGTGTTATACACAAGGAGAGTGGGATTCATATTTGCGAGTGCTTGGCTCTCGCTCATCATGCTACACTTCCGTCTATTCTTATGAACGCGTTGACTCTATGGGTAAGATTGATTACACAAGTGTCGTTATAGACCGTGCGTGGTGGGACTTTGATAGCGGAGAACTCGGAACAATTGAAGAAGTTAAGAGTGATGTGGCGGTTTTACTTAGTCGGTTGGATGGTGATGTGCGCCTCGTGGCTACGGGTCGTGGTTTTCATATCCACCAACTCTTTGACAAGCCCGTAAAAGGCAAGCATTGGGTCAATAAACTGCAATCCTACGAGAAGTCTATGGCGAGGGGGTTAAAGACGCTGGACGGTGTAGCAAATGCTGAAAAGTTAACAAGAATCCCCGGAACATTTAATGCTCGTCGTGGACGCTGGGCCGTCCCCATCCCTACCAATTCATTCCTACTTGACCCCCATTCCTATAATATCCCCAAGAAGCCGTATGAAGGGATGGAAGAATACGACCCATACATTACTAAGGTTGTTGGTGGATTTGATTTTGCAGGTTGGAGCGAAACCAACCCGTATGTTGAAGAAGTCCAAGCGCCACAAGTATTCATAGGGGAAGTAAGTAATGCCGGAGAAGTCCCGCTTACTCCCTGTTTAGAGAGAGCGATAGCCGTTGATAACCCAAGCCACCATGTAAGAGTGGCGTTGGTTCAACACATGGCCGACCAACTTCGTGATTTTGCACACCCCGACACAATAGGGCGCGAAGAAAAAAAAGCAATTGAAGAATCAATTTATGAGTTCATAAGTGGGCTTGGTTGGCGCGATTTCAAACCACATTTGACCCGACAGGGCATAAGAACAAATGTGAAGTATGAGAACACCCCAACCTGCAAATGGTATATTAGTAAAAATATGTGTGCTGGAAAATGTTGGCGATATGACGGAACTACTAATGTTGGGTGGTGATAATATGAAAGAAGTTAGGATAATGTTATCTGTGTCCGAATTAGAGTGGTGCAGATTACATGCTGAAACAATAGTGAATTATTACGGCGACAGTAAAGGTTCGGGTGCATATAACCACAATAGAGTTGCGAGCAACCTTGTGGGTGTTAAATCCGAAGTAGGTGTTAAGACATGGTTTGAAGAACGCCTTATCGGCATCCCTATGGATTGTAATTTTATTCACTTCAAAAATAAAAAACTAAAAGGGGATATTAGAATTAGAAATCGGTCAATTGAAATAAAAGGTTTGAGAAACAGTCAATGGGCAAGGTTCAAGCGTTGCATCCCCCCTAAACAACTGAATAAGTATTGCGCCCAACGGGCGATTGTCATATGGACTACTACTGCCGCAAATGATGTTGACGGGGAAGTAATACTGAAAGGGTGGAATTACGCAAACGATGTGAAAAAGAAAGGCAAGTTCCGCAAGACTATATGCGACAATATCTGTTTGGCCGACGATGCCGACATGAGGAACTTGGAGGATTTGATTAAATTACTAAAGCCTACTAAGTGGCCCTAAGAACAAACATAAATTGTTAGTGGCCGACCTTCTTCTGCTACAAGGTAAGTAGCAGGGCTAACTGATATATTGCTACTATCAAGAAGTAAATTATATTCAGTATAAAATCCTGCTTTACTCTCACTTTTATTACTCACGATACCTGTTCGCGCCCCACACTCGGTAGGTATTTTATCAAAAGACCATATGGGCGGGAGAAAGAATCCTGCGGTAGCACTTACCAATAACGCAGTAATGAGCGCGGCGAGTAATTTGCTCGGCACACTTTTCATACTATTACATTCTTTTATTATCATATAGTATTACCGCACCCCTTTAATAAGTGCTTGATGGTGTAGGTATCATGGTAGTGTATGTTGATGACCGAGAGAACGATGTAGTCATCCATAAATTGATAGCAAGACTTGGCGACCGCAAAACCAGCAAGAAGGGGCTTATGGAGGTCAAGCGTTTGCCTTCCGCTGATTATATTATTGGTGAGTGGGGAATTGAGGCAAAAGAAATAAACGATTTATACCACAGTATCTTGGGGCATGGGCGAAGTCGCACCATCGTAGGTCAATTACAAGACCTACAAAACTCTTTTGAGAATCCTGTTCTGCTGGTTTATGGGACTCAGTTAAAGCCCTATATAAAGTTTGGGCGTAGGGGATATAATAAAACAGAAGAAATAAATAAAATGAACCGAGTTATCAAAGCGTTCAAAAAAGATTTTCATTTACGATTCCCCAAAATTAGATTCATGCAGGTTAGCACTATGGAGGACTTTGTTGACTACATCGTTAATATGCACACGCAACTTCGTATCAAGGGAATAACTACGGTTGACAAAGCATTAGACCGTCTGCCCAGCAGAAGTTATAACATTGATGCTCGCATCACCGTGTTAGCATCCCTGCCGGGGATTACGCGGCGTATGGCTAAGGATTTAATGAGAGAGTTCGGTAGTATTCCTAATTTGCTTCGGGCAAGACGGACACAAGCCGCACTAATGAAAATTAACGGTATCGGTCGGGCTAAAGCCAAATTGATTCTATCCCTTCGCGATATTTACAACGAGTAGGTCATTTGATTAGCAGAAGTAGTGCCGGTAACGGAGTTTTGCTTGACGGTAACTTGCACATTATCTAAAATGACCGCTGAATACTTAGCATCATCCGAGCCGTTATCGGGAGAGCGAGCGATAGTAACACTTACTTCACCACCTGCTACATCAGCGCCGCCTACAACGCCGGAATAAAGAGTAATGCGTTGCTTTGTTGGGTCGCCGCTAATAGTGCTGGTTTGTTCATTATCGCTATCAAATGCACCCGTTGTAACATTGGTTGTCAAAACCGCTGATTGTGATAGTGTCGTCATAGAAACGCTCGCCGTGATTGACACAAGATTACTCTTAACTCCTTCGGGCATATATGCAGTAAAAATGACTTCATGGTATGGGTAATCGGTGGCTTCGCCTATCGTTCCGGGGAATACTATTTTCTCATCCCCTACAAACGCATTACCGGAACTTACACTAACCTTCGGGCTTTGCGACACTACTGCCGAATTGCCGGATGGGGGAGAACCTGCTTTGTTCTGTCCGAGGATTGAGAAGTCCCCACCAAGAACGCCGTCTGCGGTTAAATCCATCGCACCTTTAATTTTACCTGCAAATCCTTTCGTTAGAGAACCAACACCAATAGCCCCACTTTGGTTTGATGTGGGGGATGGTGTGTCTGCGCCTGCTGGACTTGGGTGTTGTAGTGGGCTAAATTGCTGGCTCATGTTTGTGCCGGACGCAATATCTTGCCCAATACCACTAAAAATCCCTCCTTGAGCATTCCCATTCCCAAGCATATTCCCACCACCTTCTTTTACAACAGTTCCGTAGTTAGGATTCCAAGCCCCCCCTGCGCCTGTAAAGGAGTTGGGTAGCCCACCAGCAGGGGTATTCACTCCCGCCGCCATACGGCCCTTAGAAATGGGTCTAAACCACTCAGTAAATCCGGTAGCGGCACGGGACATATCCCTCTCCATCTCAAATGATAGTTTTTCGGCGCTTGTGTTGTTAACTGTGTAGTTAACAGACTTGATAACCATAGGTTCGGCAGATAAGCCTAAGTATGAATCTGTATATTCAACTGTTGTCGCAGGGACAAAATTAACATCGTCAACCACATGTATGCGAGGTGCATACCAAAGTGAACGATTTGTCTTAATAGAAGCATCACTATCCCCACCAAGACTTGTTACTTCTTCTCCACCACCGGGCGCGTTTGTCATAGCCGCAGTAAGTGTTAATACATTTGCTACATTTGCCGTCCACTCAATAACTTCGGATGAACCCGAATCGTGAACCATAGCAGTTCCCTTCGGCCCAAAGTCCGAAGTATCAGTTAGGGTCAAAGTTGGGCCACCACCGGAATATGAAACAACATCACTATTAGCCATACTACCGGCAATCGGCCCTGCCTCGCCATACTCCCGTATTCCGAGAGGGAAGATGCTATCCCAATTGTAATCGGTAGTTGAAGGTGAGTCAACACCAAAACTTGAAGGAACGGCATGACCGTTGCGGAAGAAATAATCTGCGCTGGTGCTACCGCATCTGTTTCTTAGGAGGGCTTGTAAGTAATCATAATTGACACTTATGACTATCTTCTCATCCCCACCAAGACTTGTTGCGCCATAGGTGCTTGGTATGCCGATTTCATAGAAACCGTTTCCTTGAACAATAATACTTGCATTACTCTTAACAAGCCCTTTGAAAGAAGGGGTATGTGATGCCGTAGCATCATCAGTCTTGAACTCACAGTCCATCAAAATGATTTTGAAACGGGCATTGTCAACGCTGGTTGTTGGCGACATATTATGGTCTATTGAAATAGCAATTCTCAATTGGTCGGTAATATAACCGCTTGATGCCGCAGTTTCGGAACTCTTAGGCATCTTGCGAGGCATAGATACAATTTGAACCGCATGACTAACGCTATTTGCACCATACCAATAATACCATTCGTCATAGGTCTTTAGAAGGGATGTGCCGGACGCATTTGCGCCGCCAGCCCTACCGTCAAGAGCATTAGTTAATCCGGGGAATAAAGAACCGCCTCGTTGGTTGCACCAATAGGCTTTATCGTCCCCTGCGCCAAATGATAAACGCTTAGGGTCTGCAATATACCCATAAACGCCACCGTCAAATAATAAGTCTTTTGAATGATTGAATGTTTCGTAATCATCAAGGCGTTGAATACTTGCACTAATTGACAATGGGGATTCTTTCTCCTTATTATATTCTAACTTGGCTACTGCCGTTGCTTCTTCTTGGCTTGATATGTTGGGGTGTTGTAGTAGTTTCCAACGGGAACGAGTATTGAGTGCGGGTGCTGGGTAGTCCACAAATGCTGAACCGCCGGAATATAACACGCGCACATTTGTAATTTGATTTGTGGTCTGTCCATCCATATTAGATATGACTAAATTATTACGATTGAAAGCGAATCCGCTTGTATAAGAAGGTCTGTATTCCATTCGTCCATCACGACCCATAAGCCAAGCGTAGGTTGAAACCTGTCCGTTAGTATCACCTGTCCCACTACCCTCGCGGGAGGATGTGATAGCACCGAGAACTGTTTGGCTTCTTGCATCATTAACTGAACCATAGTCGTCAAACTCATTTGTTATCCACCATGCCGCACCTACTGAACTTTCTGCATTACTACTGTCAACTACCGCCGAGTAGGTATCAGCGGTTAGGACGGTTACAACTAAACCTACCCCGTCAACATCAGCAGTTCCGGCGATAGTGATTACATCACCACTTGTTAATCCGTGTCCTACGCTTGTTATTACACTTGGGTTAGCGGCAGTATAACTTGTTACATATCCACCTTTACCAGCAGTAGTTATACTCTTTTGGCTGGTAGTCATATTATTCCCAAGTGGGGCGTTGTTAATATCATACATCCCCGACAATACAGACTGATTGAACCATTTGTTAGTCAATACATCATTCCATACTAAGCGCATTTTATCATGTTCAAAGAATGTTCCGCAATTACCACTTTTAACGAATCCATCCATTTGCATAAGCATACGCATAGGGAAAACATTAGATAGTGTGTTGTAGGCCACAAGGTCGCCCACAATACTGTCGCCCTCACCTACTGTTAATATGTTTGCCTCAACACCATTTCTTTTCATTTGATACACTAATTCTCCATTAACTCTCTTTTTAGCAGGATTTGATATGGTTAGCGTAGCAGTAGCGTCATCCTTATTAGAGAAGTTAATTTCTTCTCTCTCCATATTATTAAGGAACATGGCCCTACCACTTGAGGAAAACCCAAGTGTTGAATCTAAATAAGCAGTAGTAGCAGAAGTGCCTGCGGAAGCATTCAAAACTCCACCTACGGGTTCGTATAAAAAGCGTTCAGCCGTCCAACCTGCAACTGTTATAGTATCATCATTGATATATGAAAGGCCATTCCACTCACCCTCACTACTCCCTCTTTGTGGGGGGGAACATACTAAGCGGTCGTGGACATAAAGGCTATTATCGTCGGACACCGTGTTAGTTCCGGTTAAAGTTCCTGTAACAGTTGATGTGTAAAAAATACTGAACTGATTGACGGCTGGTATATCACTTATGATAAACTCACCGTCAACATCGGGAGTTAGACCATTTGTGCTAATGGTAACTCTCATTCCTTCATGGAGAGTGTGTGGGTTTGTTGTGGTAGTAAATGTTAAAGTATCATCTGTTTGCGAATACGCATTTATACCAAATGACATACCCTTTGAACTCCAAGAGTAAAACCATATAGTGTCCTTCTTATCACTAAACATTTTACCTTGACCGGATGAAGGCCAATTGGTAGCATCGTCAATTTGAACCCATTTATGTCCAACCTCAATACTCCTACTTACAGGGGAGGCATCACTAATAAAATTAGTCCAAGAGGCATTAGGTGTAATAAAATCACCATCGGCATTTCTTTCTGTTGCCGCCGCCTCAACCCAATAATTATCAATAAGAACGGGGAAACCTTCTGTTTCAATTAAAAAGTCCCCTAATTCCTTACTCCCACCTGTATATTGCCCTGTTTTACCATCATTACTTTGAGTATTCAAATTGAAAAACTTGGAGGTATCAATAATAAGAAATGACCCTGCTTTATCTTCCCAATTATGGTATTGTGAATCTGCTTCGGAGTCCGAACCAAGAGCCGCCCATGTCCCACCGGACACAGGTTCAACCTCAGCATCTATTTCCCAAATATCTATATCATCCCCCATTTTCAAATCAACCCAAGCGTTACGCCCTTCGTAAGCGTTAATGTCTTGGTCGGCCCATTGTAGTGTTACGGAGTAATTAGAATTGGTCGGGTATAATAAACCAAACTTCTTTTTTCTCGTCCCACCATCTGCATCAGCAGACCCATTATTTCGCATGTCTGCCCAAAGAACCCAAATATGTTTGTAATCATCCCCTATATTTCTTAATTTAATTGTAGCACCTGCGGAATGACCTCTTGATAATAAGTTTGTTGAAGGTAGGGTTACGGTGATATTACCTGTCGCATAAGAAATAGTGCCTAAATCGGCTATTTTAGTTGTAATCGCCTTTTGCCCAATTTTTACATGCCTTCCATTTGAGTCTAACAAAACATAACTTTCAATACCGCCCGCATCGGGAGGCGCGCCTGTGTATTTGGCGAGTTCATACTCCCCGTTCAAACTAACAACTTCTTCCCAACTTTGTTTTGCTTCATCATATATGACAACTTCTAACTCACTATCGTATATTGAAACTGTTGAACCAGCCCCAATGGCGGCTCTTGTTGTAGTGTCTGTTATTAACAACACTAATGGTCTGTTGTTATATCTTATTTCATTTTTATATTCAAGAAAATAAGGGGGGGTATTTGTAGGAACAAGTTTAGTGAATGAAAAGCCGCCGGAAGGAATTATACTACCTCCGCTATAACTTTCTAATACACCAGCGTCAATACTCCCGTCTGCGTCAATAATTTCAAAAGCATAATTGCCTTGTTCAATACCAGCAATAATACTTGGGGAGTCAACAGTCATTGTAGTAGCGTTTGCCGCTATATCTGCTACCAAAGAGGCTTCACCAGCATGGTCTTTTTCTATACGACCAAACATATACTGAAACCATTTTGATTGAGGGAGGTCGCGAATCCAGCGTCCGTGAATAGACCGATAATCGGGATTCCAATTACCCTGCGGTTGCCCATAAGTTGTTTGGTATGAGCCGGATAGGAAAGTATCAGTATTAACATCAAGTGTAATTTTGAAAGTGGTGTTACCTGCGGCGAAAACCGGGTCTTGTTGAACGCGGTATATACCTTCATATGTAATAGGAGTTCCTTGATTCAAAGTGATATAATCCCCTCTTGAAATCTTAGTTGTCCAATCCCCTGTTGCTACAATAGTAGTTAGTTGTTGATTATATACGATTTCTTTATTAGTTGTGATTGGCCCGGAGAAGTTATTGCACCCTGTAAGTGTTTTTTTCCTCTCATCCGTCCCCGTATAATCAAATGTTTCTCCATCAGTAGTGCATGTCCCACCGCCGCCGGGGAATTGTGTTACATCATCCACTTTTATTGTAGTAGGGTTTGCTGGACTATAAGTTCCCGTTCCATCCCCAAATACTATATTTGAAGGAAACCAAGTAAGGCCAGCAGGGTAAGGGATATTTACTAAAATCATGAAACTACCGGCGCTACTTGCACGAACCGTATGAATACCATGAAGTTCGTTAATATACAAAGGACTTGTAGTTAAATTATCAATACTTAGGAGTTCTCCTTGAGTGGGTGTAGCCCCTACTGCCGCTGGGCAATTTATCCTAATCTGTCTTGAGTTCACATTTCCATTATTAGGGTCGGGAAACTCGGCTGAAACATGATAAACATAAGGGACGAAACCACCGCTGGCTACGCTGGGCATAGTTTGTGTAGTAAAGTATGGAGAGTTTTCTGTATAAACAATATCACCATTGTCAGTTGCGTCGCCGGGCGTCCAAGTTCCAAAAGACGGACTAACCCATGTTATAGGGTCGGTAGGGTTTATGCTGGCCGGAGAACCCGCAGGGAAGCCAACAGTATTTAGTGTGGTATCATTACCATAAGTTACTGTGTTGCTGGTTAAAGTATAATCACCAGCCGCTATTAAATTATCATCATTGAGTTTAATAGTAGTTATGCCGCCTGTTACTATTCTATTATCTATGTCGTGCATAACAACATAACCGAGAGAAGCGTCATAAAATGCTGGCCCAAATGGTTGTTGTCCCCAATCATCCTCAACGCTATTAGGGCCACCCTTATTTTCATTATTATACACTTGTATTGGGTGTGCGGAGTTTTTGTTCATACGAGAGTCTGTATGGGGGATATACTTACTATCATCGGCAGAATAGGAATAACCAAGAGTGGCGTTAGATGCTTGTAAGCGTTCAACGCCGAAGTAATAGGTGTCAAGTTTGCTTTGTGCGTCATTACGCATAAAAGAAATAGTATCTGTTGAGTCTGCGTCGCCACCCTGCCCAACTTCCCAATTAGGGATTTCGTGGTCTAATAGTGTAGTGTGGTCGGTAGCAGAAATACTAATGTCATTCTTTCCATCTTTGGCGGATTGAGTATTAGACATACCGGTAACTGTTCCGCGCCAAAGCGGACGGTCTATATTATCACGGAAGAACATAAGCGACCAATTTGAAAATGATGAAGATTGCACAAGGTCAACGATTTGACTACCTATGCTATTTGAATCATCCCCTATACTGATAGTAGCAGACGAGGGGGCATTAACCCCCCTATTCCAAGTTAAGGATTCAACGGGATAATTAACATAATTATCTTCAAGGTCGTTTGTTAAATAACGAACCATGCCCACACGGTCTAATGAAAATAAACCCGTCCAATAGGTTGAAGAACCGGGTGCGCTAATAGTCCCCTGTCGTGTGCTTATTTGAAACCCACTAAAAGTAGCAGTAGTTGTTCCTCCGGGCATAGGGTAGCCCGGATGGCCTACCGAGGGAACTTGAGTGCCGTCAATGAATACTTTGAAAACACCATTGGGCGGCGCATCGTAATCAATAACGAAATCAATATCCATCCACATTTGAGTATCAGTATAAGTTGTTTCTGTATTATCATCCCAATAATCAAAGAGTTTTACACCACCAAACGGTGCTGAGGTTGTCCCTCCGGTGATATTGCCGGAAATATCCATTTCAAACTCAATGGCGGGAGTTCCTGTATATCCTGCACTTGTAGGGACTTCTGTTCCAAAACCAGCCCCAATTTTCATAGACCATGTTGCCCCACCGACTAATGCTTGATAAGCCTGCATATTCATACGCATGGTTAGTGTATCTTGCGAACCAATACTATTCAAACTACCATCGTAAATTAAAGCAGGTTTGTAGGCGTTATCTGCGTTCATATCCCTAAACTGTTCTATATGTAAGAATGGTTTTCCAGCAGGGGATTTTAGGGGATATAGTATAACATCTGCGTAAGGCCAACTACTAATAGTATCATCAAACTTTTCGCCCATAAGAACACTTATTAGATTTGTTTTTTGAATGAATTGGGGACTTGAAGCGGCTTTTGATGTTGTGGCCGTTCCACAATCACTACCAATGTTCCCACCACTTATTACGGAGAATGGTTTTATCGCATCACGCCCAAAGGTTGAATCGTTATCACCGGTAGGAATCCAATACTTGCCCGAAGTGTCATAACCGTTGCATAGCCATATGTAGCCGTCAGCGGTGTCAGTTCCGAGGTAAGCATTACCGAGAATACCTGTTCCCCCATCATACTTTTGCCGATTAGCATTGGTGATACTGTCGGGGTATTGTAATTGTGCTCGTCCTTCCCACTTATCGGAGTTATCGCGGTTCTCATCGTAAGTAAGCCAATCGCTAATAGCGGTATTATGTAGGTATTGTTTGCCTCCGCTTGAGGCCGCTACTACAATAGTATTATTGAAGCGCCCTCCGGTTGCATCCCCACGCTCAACCCATGCGTAAGTAAAGCGGGGATTAAGAGAGGCCGTGCCGTTAATCGGGTTGCCGTGATGACCGTTAATACTGTTATACGCCGTTCCTATGGTGTTGCTATCATCGGGGATAACTCTTGCCCCGTTAAAATCATCATAGAAGCCCGCAAGCCAAAAGGAATACTTTTCATCTATTGCTCTCATATATCATCACTACACTAAACTATATCTTACCTTTGAAATAATCATCCAATACGGTGATTATCCTTTCTGCCGCTTCTTGCTCATTGAAAAATCCGTGAAAGTTATTACTCATAATAACTTCCTGTTTATTGTAAAGTGTGCCTACGCCCTGCTGGACGACTTGGCGATATAGAGAACCTGTAACATTACCGTATGAACCACCAAAGAACAATTCTTCTCTTGCATTAGCAAAGCCTGTCATTTGCTCAGTAGCATTACCAAACGCCGTCCCCAAATCATCTATTCCTTCGCCCGCTTCGTCAGCGTTAGTAGCCATCGTAAATAAGTTTATCGCGCTTTCTTCTGTTAAAACCGCAGTTTCTAATAAAGCCCTAAGTATTCCTTCAACATCGTCGCCCCACATCCTACCGAATATACCTAAAGCATCATCACTAAGTGTTCCTCCTTTTTCTATATGGCCCATAATTGCGTCCATTACCTCCATTTGGTCGTCCCCAAACATACCTGCTTCATGCCCTACTTCATTCAATGCGCTCGCCCATTCATCCGACCATGTATCTGCTTGCATGCGCGTAAAAAAGGCGCTATTTCCAAGAGTCATCGCGGACATAAGTCCTTCCTCCCAAGTAAGACCCCACTTTTTAGCCGCCACCGCCATGTCCCAATCTTCGCCGGTTTCCATCTGACCCATTTCGTCCCTTAACTTTTTCTTTACTGCTTCAAAAGAAATCTCATTTTCTGCATGTTCTTGTAAGGCCATCCAATGATTGTAATATATTTCAAGGTCTTTCATAGCGCTATCAATATATTCTTGGTCGGATTTTGAAAGATTTTCATAAGAAGCGGCTCTTGCGGCCATGAAATCATTCCATGACTGTTCAATAAGGTTGCCGCCTTCCAAAGCATCCGTAGCCATTTCTTCTGCGGTAGGAACATCAACACCTAATATAATTTCAACACCCCTACCTACCATATCACCGGAAACATCCCGTAGTGCCTCAGTTCTTGTTACTACATCTGCTAATTCCGCATTTAGGTCATTAACATGTTTTGTTAATTTCTCGGCATCGCGAGCCATTTTCTCAAATACCCCCATCGCGACAATAGCCACTACCCCACCCATCATTAACTTGAACCCAGCCGCCACATATTGCGCTTTACTTGCATTTTCCGCAAGTTTTAACATACCCCAAGCCATTTTTGCACTTGTGCCTATTGCGGGAATCATAGATGCGGTCATAGCGAACATTGACAAGCGTGTAGCCGTCGCCGAGTCGCTCACCATACCAAGTATCATACCTGTCCCCATCATGGTTGTATTAAAGCCAGCCACACCAGCCTCAAACTTACCGGACGACATAGCGTGCATGAAAGAAGTATCTTTCGCTTTCTCACCCAAAACCCCAATTTGCCTTTCTGTTTCCAATTGCTTCTTTGAAAGGGCTAAAATTATTTCTTTTATATTTTTCATACTTGCTATACGGGCTATTTCTTCTTCATCCAAACCCTTGAGAACTTTTCTAACTTCTGCCTGTGCTTGAGTAATGTTATATTGCTCACCTTTGAAGGTATTTATCAACTTATTGTATTTAGCAACATCAGCATTTAACCCCTTTATTATTTTTTTCTTTTGTATAAAAGTATCAGTTATAAAAAGCCTTCTGTTTGCTTCATACCGTATGGCTTTTTGTTCAACTAACAGACCTTTAGTTGTCTGCACTTCTTCCCCCGTTTTCTTATCCGTTACCGTAACTGTGCGTAGTATTTCCTTCCGTCTTTCTTGTATTTGTGCTAATATAGCATTTTCAGCATCGGAACGCTTCTCAATTGCTAATAAATCGTGCACTTGTAATTCTAATAATTTATGCTCAGTATGAAGTTTCTGTATTTTCTTGTCCGCAGTAGCCCATGTTTTCATTTCAGCAATATGGCGGCGATGCACAAGGTCTAAATTAGTTCCTTCAAGTCGCACCTGCCGTTGTTTGCTTTTGTCAGTTTTCGTGTTTAATGCCCTACTTACTGCCTTCATATTGTTTATATCGGTTAAAACTTTTAATTGCTTAAACATACTACCCGAAATCTTACTCTCTATATCAAGGTAGTGTTGCCTTTCCATATTGTCGCGGACATTGAACTCACCTTTACGCTTCATAACTTGTAATTGTGATAGTCTAAATTGTTCCGCATACAACTTTTTTTCTTCTAATAAGGCCACTTCCACTTCTTCCATCGCTGAGAGTATTTTTTTACTATCTTTTATTTGTCCTTCATAGTAGTTAATGCTTTGCACAATTTCTAACCGTTCTTTCATCAATTCCTTTTGTGCTTCGTTTAATTTAGTCCCATGTTCAGCAATTTTAATACCTCTTTCATGGTAGGAAGTTTGGGCAATTAACTCACCACGAATACCAGCCATAACAGAACGCACCGTTCCAAGACCGATGGCGAGGGAACGCACGGCAAGATTCATTGTTAATATCGGCGCCCATATTTCACCCATCCCCTTCATCTTTACCATCATTTTTACAATAGTCGCAAACCCTTCGCCATAATCACCACTAACAAACTTTAGTGCTTCTTGGCGAAAACTTTTTTGCGCTTGGAGAACCTCATTCATGGTAGGGAGTAATTCAGTTCCAATTTTAGCATTATAGTTTTCAATTTCGTCAGTAAGTTCTTGATAATCAAATGCGGTGCTTTCAAGGCGGCGTTGTAATTCCTCTTGTGCGGTATCAACATCGTTGGTAGCATCACTTGACAAATCCTGCATACGCCTGTAATTATCCATCATCTTAATGAAACGGACATAGTGGCGATTACCACCTACAATTTGCGCTATGTTCTGCTTAACTGCTTGAGAGGAATTAGCCCACCCCACCCTATTCAAATTATCCATAATGTCGGTCATTTTACGCATGTTGCCGTTTGCATCTGTTACCTCTATACCATATGCGCGCAATTTTTCATGCGTATTATCAATATCCCCACCAAGACGAGCATACATCATTTTGAGAGCGCGACCGGTTGGCCCTTGTTGTTCACCAGCCTCAATTAAAATGGCGGTCATAGCGGCCATATCTTTTATTTCTTCCCCTGTCATGTGAGCCTGTGCGGCAAACTGATTCATAGCGAAAGTCATTTGGTCTAATGTAGCGGCTGAACGATTCTCAATTGTATTGAGTTCGTCCATAACACGAGTAGTATTTTCCATAACGAGTTGTCGTTGCACCGCTGGCCCTAAACTTCGGAACTCCGCCGCAGTATAATACTCCAAACTATCAGCAGATTTTCTATACATGAGGCTGGTCTGTTGTTGCAGATTGATTAAGCGCCGCATACCTGTTTCTGTGTCCATGTCGGCAATAAGGGAAAATTGTAATCCTAACTGCGTTCCAAGTTCAACATTTGTTTTACCTATAACGCCACCTAATTGCGCCATACGGGAGGCGGCGGCGTAGGCTTCTTGACCCGAAAAGGCATATGATTCACCAAGCGCGATGATGCTTTCATTCATCTGCTCAACAACTAACACATTATCTTCATTAGCAAACTTTTCAAATTGAATACGGGCTTCTTCCATCCCCACCGCAACATCAATTGTTGCATCAGTAATCATATCAATATGGCTACCTATTTCAGCAAACGCGCCTGTTACGGCTGAGAATGCGTCAAGCGCGATAGCACTAAGGACAGTTTCAACTGTTTTTTTGTCTTGTATAAGCCGGTCGGTATTCCATGACGCCATTACATCAAAGAATACTTGCGAGCCACCTACCCGTGTCATGGTTCACCCTCCTTATTAGTAGTGAACCCGCCTTTCTTTAATATATCGTGTAGGTCGCCACCTGTTAGGTCGGCGCGCTTAGAACGGCGTTGCCTCTTTCGGGCTTCCATTTTACTACCGTCAAAATCACTACCTTTCTTGGTAGCGTCGGTAATTTGGTCGTGAATCTCACCAAGTGTTGCTATGTCAAACTCCAATTTTCTCCACCCACCTACTCCGCTATATTTTTCTATTAAATCGGAGGGTAGGACGCCTTTATAGGAGGAACACATGGCGGGCGCTACTCGCCCGATGAGTCCAAAGGGGGTTCGCCATCCTCGTCTGTGCCTCCCTTTACATATAAGTATATTTCCCGCAATTCATCTGCGGTTAGCATGTTAACATCTATTTCTTCGGATAGAATACAGGGGGGAACAAGAGCCGCTATTTGCGAATCCATACCGCCACCCAAGTTATCCAATTCACTTAAGAATTGTTCTTGTTGTTCTTCCGTCCATTTTTGTTGGTCTATACCAAATGTTCTATGCTTTCTAAAAGCCTTTGCGAGAATACTCTCAAAGGGCAGTTTTTCAAGGCCGGATGCTTGACGCACCTTAACCTTAGTTCCATCATTTAATTCAATTTCAGTCGTTTTTACCGGCATTCTTTACACTACTCTTTTTCTTTGCTTTACTTTTCTTGACCGGTTTCTTAACCGGTGCTACTCTTTTTCCTCTCGGCATAACAATCACTCTCAAAGTGCGCTATAATTATCTCCGCTATTTCCAGCGTTGCTTGTGTTAAATGCGATGTTCATGGCTTCCTTAGTTGCCGCAGTTGGGTCAATGTAGCCTCGGTAATTGACACTCATTGTTTCAACATCCCGTCCGCTAACATTTGCGCTTGGTGCTTCATAACGAACATCAACTAAATTGATAGTGCAGGTGTTTGTTCCGTCGCTCAAAAGAAATTGGATAGCGTAAGTTGTTACGCCATTGACCTCAAGACCAGCAATTGCGGTTAGTTCCGCGTAATCCGGTTCTCCATTCTGCCCACTTGGTGTTGAACCATCAAGGATAGGTTGGTTAAACTCAAGTGTTCCTGTGATTTCACGGCGTTGCATGATTGGCGCACGGGTATATGTGCTACTTCCAATCGCACATGCGTTGTCAGTATCAAGATTATTATTTAATTCAAGGGTAAAGGATTTAACAAAAGTTGAAGCATCAGTATCGTCGTTAAACTTAACTGCACAATCGGCAAAGTGAAATCCGTCAACTGCTGATGAACCGGACTTGTTAGCCCCAGCGCCCCAATCGGGTGTGCTTAGTGAACCAAGTGCGCTTTCTGCTTTTCCTACAAAGGAAAAGGATGCTGAAACATACTCTCCTACATTTGCAGTTAATGACATGCGGTTAACCATCATGCCGGTGTATGTGTGCTCTTTAGATTCACGGCCAACCTTTATTGTGAATGAAGGGAGGGAATTAGCAGTAGTTTCTGTCATAGCGTGTGCTTGGCTTGTAGCAACATCCTTGCCCATAGCCCCATAAAGAAGCATTCCGCAGAAATCATCTGCTTGTAGGGCAAAGTTGAGGTCGCCCTCGGAATACTCTTTGCCGTTTGCGGACTTTTGCATAGCCCAATAATTCATGTCCCCGCGCTCTATAATGTCAAAACGATGTTGAATGGACTCATCATCCACTTCTCCATATAATGTGCTAACACTTGCGCTCGTTCCGTAGGAACTCTCTCTTTCAATTGATACATAGCGGTTTGCGAAATCAGTCATGGTAAAAACCTACCTTTAGTAGTTGTTAGGGGCTTTGTGTTATTTAACCATTACCTGTGTAGCATGGACACTTGGCGCATGTAGGTAAGTGTTAGGACATGAACACAGATTACTTCATCATCGTCCATTTTGGTATCAAAATCGGAAGTGAATGCTATAAGACTATCAGTAGTCCCACTTAGTCCTGTATTTAGGTATAAATCATCAAATATGTCGCCCATGATATTAACACCGAGGCGATAGGCATTTTTGTAATCAGTCCCGCGTGTCGTGATAAACATTTTTACATCGTATTCTTGACGGGTTCTCGTCCCACTTAAAGCCTCAAAATTAGGGGATTTGATATTTTGTAATACAACATGAACGCTTGGTGGAGTTAAACGAGTTATCATTTGGCTTGACAAATCATAACCATACACGATAGCCGAATCGTCCACAAAGTTCTTGAGGTGCATTCTCTTTGAATCTTTTAACAGTTGCACGGTTTGTAGCCCCATGCGTAGTAAAGTATTAGTGGAGAAGTCCGACATAGCAAGTTCGTCGGGTGTGAAAGCGCCGAATGTGGTCGCATACACATTGTTCCAATCAATAGTGCCGGTATTATTGCCCCATTGAATCTTCTTTGAACCGCTTACATCATTAGTAGCCGTAACTTCCAAATACACTATCGCGCCGTCATCATCTTCTATAATTTGTAGGGGATATAAACGGGCTACTCCATCTGTCGTAAGTGTTAGCCTCATAATAGTAGGGATAGCAACTTCTTCTGTCATATCGGGGTCTAAATCGCCTGTGGTGGCCGTAGTAGCGCCCACAAGACTGAATGCCCCGCCTGCGGCAACCTCAACACCTACACTATATGTTCCGTTATCCATGAACATAATTTGTTCACCTGCATTTGGGGCTGAATCGTAGTCAAGACAAACGACCATACTGTATGCGGTAGTAGTAGGGACGAAATTATAATCATTATCCGATACCCTCCAAGCGCCACCGGATGCCGCAGGTGTGCCTGCGCCCGTCTTACTCCATGTGGTATTAGTGTTGGTAGTATCGGGAAGTTCGGGATTCTCACCATTTAGTCGTGCGTCCCACCATTGGGTTGTTGTTGCGATAGCCATTAGTTGCCCCCTCCTTTCCATGCTTCACTTAATGCTTGTTGAATTGCGTCGGGGATTTGTGGATTAACTCGTTCATAGGTGCGTGTAAGCCATTCCTGCGGTCTAATACCGGGATGGTATGGTGTCTTTAGGGCGTTAATAAAACCCATACTCCCACTTCTATTTGTTATTTCCAAACCTTTGAATGAGTATGGGTGTCGCCTAACACCATATTCTAAGTATTGGGCTAATTTACCGCCCCTTGAGCCTGTTACCCCACCACTATTTATTGGTTGAGAACCAAAACGAATACCGAACTTATTTGACTCTTTAACTTCTTCAACATCAAGACTGTCGGCTACTTTACCACCCATGTTAGCATACCTCCCACTTGATAATCGCTTCTTGGTATTTTGCTTTTCTTTAGTAAATACCTTTTTGATTGCCTTTTTGATTAGTTTTGCGGCGTCTTTATCCATTTGTTTAATAGCACCGTCAATCTCCGAAAAATCAATAGTATAAGCGAAATCCATATCGCCTGTCTGCTTACTAACGGTAATAGCCATAGTATCGCCTCAATCAATAGTTCCCAAATGTGCAATACGCTTTAGGTTGCTTTCGCCACGCTCGCGAAGGACATTACTACGGACGGGTTCGCTACCCGACTGATGAAATGCCGTTTCATCTTCAAGATAAAGGGCGGCGGCTAAATCCCCACATACTTCACGAAGGACATGGGCCATTTCGCCTTCTGTAACTGCATCACCGGTGTCATGGTCAAACGAAAGTCCTGTAACGCCGGTTAAATCATTAGTGGATTTACCCGTCCAAGCGAATGAATCACCGTTCACATCCCCATTCCCTGCGGAACTAAAAGAGGATGCGTCTGTTAGTGTGATAGTGGTTGCACCGGCAGTAATAGCGCCGTTGAGAGTATTAGAAGCGATGCTCTTTGTTGGCGCATCCCTACCATAGTAGCGGAACTCTTGGTCTATACCAATTGACGCACGGCGTATAGCCGCAGTAATACGAGTTGCGGCTCTTGTGCGCTGGTTGCTATCTAAGCCAAGCCTCATGCCTACATCAGCGTTTGAACAATAATATGTAGCGGCCATATGATTACAACTCCTTTAGGCGAGCAATAAGAGTGGCTCGCGTCCCTGTGTCATCAAGACCATGTTTTACACAAAGGTCTATGAGGTCGCCCTTTCGCATTTTACCTAATCCTTTGAGGTCATTAACTTCAATAAGAGTTTCTAATATGATTTCTGCACCTTCTTCTGCAACATCAATCAATTCATCAAGCGTTACCACACCGTCGGCCATTATTTCTTTATACTTTTTATAGACCCAAAATATAACACTACCTGTTATAATCGCTATACTCAAGCCCAATAGTATTTGTTGTTCATCTATCATTTTTTTCACCTTCATAATACTCTATACTTCTAACTGCGCTATGCGGAATAAATGTGAATGGCCCGTCGCGTCCGTCCCTATATAACTTATATCCATGTTCTGTTTCTTCAATGTTCACTTTTGTATAACATCTTTCTGCTGGCTGATATACTATTTTTCCTAATCTCATTGTATTAACCCCAAGTTTGTTAGTGCCGTTATTATTTCCCCTATTGCTAATGCGTTTGCCGTAGCATCCCCCGTAGGCATAGTAGGGGGGGCGGCGATTGGCCCTTGTTGAACCACTTTACTCGCACCAAAGAACCCCATTTCAATATCGCCCGAAGCGACATTACCCACACGGCCCATTGACATAATAGCATCCGATGACCCTACCAATTGTCCCGATAAATCACCAAAAGCAAAATCTATTTGGCCGCTATCCCGTTGTCCTATTTGAAAAAGGGGATTATCAATTGTGTCGCCATCAAGAGGGTTGGAGTTATCATTCTGTAATTGAATGTGGCCGTAGCGATTGATGCGTAGGTTTCCATCACCGCCCTGTGTTCTTAGGATATAATCTTCTGTGCTCGCGCTGGTAACATGTAGCGCACAATCGGGGTCTGTTTCACCGATACCTACCTTTGTTGCCGTTGCACCCTTTTTGATGCGTATGCGCTCAAGACCTGTGCTACTTGTCCCATCAGTTAGTAAAGTCATGTCGTCATTATATGCCGAAAGAACCCCTGCGTCAAACTCTATTTGTTTATTAAAATAGAACTTGTTTCTATCGGTGTATAAATGACAATAAGAAGCGTTTTTTGGCCCTATATCTAAATAACCATACTGAGTCCTCACACCGAGCGTATCAGCGTAAGTATTACCTTTACCTATTGCGACCCCACTTGCGGGTGCGGCAGGGGCAACTGTCATTTGCACTTCCCCTGTTAAGGCGAGTGTTGCTTCACCCTCAACGGCGGCGATAGCATCTGCGTCTGTATATGAACCGCCACCACCACCTACTTCATCTGCACCGAAGTATAATTTATCATCATCGCTACTGTTAATCCATACGGTATTTGCGTTATGAGGATTTGATGCCTGCGGTTCTAATTCAAGGCCGGTTGGAGGGTCAATAAGACCACCAACAGTTAATTTGTTGCCTATGGTAAGATTTTCATAGTAGCCGGTTAGGTATTCGGGGTGCGCTTGATACTCATTTGGGGACATTTGAATAAAGTTCCATGTTCCAAATATGGCGGGTTTGTTAATACACGCGATTGTGGAGGTTTGGCCCGTAGCGGCCTTTATCATAGCATTTTGTCCAATGATAAGATTATAACAAAATAATTTACAACCAGCAGGGAATATGATACTATTACCTTGTGTATCGGGGGTGCTTATTTGAATAGTATGGTAGTAAGCAGTAAAACCATTACCTTGCCCATAATTACTATCAGTAGTCCCTGTTACCGGCAAAGGCCAATTACCACCACAAGGGAATACCCATGTTGAAAGACCTGCGTTAAATGTGTCGGGGTAGTAAATGAATGAGTTAGGGCTGGTTGAATCGCTGGATATTATGAAACTCTTTTTGAAATCGTTGGCGGCATTATTGGTAGTGTTGTCGGGTGCTATTGTGGCCAAAGTGTGTGCGAGGTTTAGTCGGTAAAATGTAGTAGCGTCAAATACGGTTGAAGTTGGCGTTTTGTATTGGGGGGAAAATTGAGTATCAACAGAAGTTTTGAAAATAGGATGAGGCCCATTATCCCAATGGGTAGGATTTGTCTGTAGCGTTCCGGTAACATCGTATGTTAGGTTCTCAGCACTTTGGATGATTGCGTTAGGGCCATTAAGGATATAGCGGTCGTCATAATCGGTGCTTAGGTAAGCAGATGAAGTAATATGGTTTCCTGTAAAGGATATGACGCGGGTAGCGGGACTTGCTATTGTCCCATCAAGACGAAGGCCATTTACGGTAACATCGGTTTGTAAATCAACAAGTCGTTCTTCATCATGGGTTATTTGCACTTGGTAGTCTGCAATAGTTTCATCAATAGTTAAGGCCACAGTAAATGTTATGGTGTTCCCATCCACCGAACTAACGGTTCTTGTTAGGTTATTCCTATGGCTATTTGTTATTGTAACACTCATACCTGCATAGAAGTCAGTAAAAAAGCCGTCATTTAGTGTTATTTTAGCACTTGCGGCATCAATTGTAGCATTGGTAGTGGTTTGTATTACATTTTGTTTATAACCACTAAGAATAACTATTTCAGCAAGGCTTATTGCAGGAATAGTAGTCCAAGTGCATTTGCCGAATCCTGTCCCATCGGAATTACCTGCGCCAAAAACTGCAACATCCCCAGCCCCCGGCACACCACTTGACCCGCTACCATCGGTAGCAGTATTCCATGCCGACGGCGTCTGCGCGAGGTCTGCGGTATTACTAACCCAATATATAACTGTCATTCACTCACCCAACTAACCGAGAAGCGGAGTTATATTCGGCATATGCCGAACCCTGCGCCTCGGATATTAGGCGGAGTGCTTCGTCTGCTCTTTTCTCAAATGCTTCTAACTGATGACGAAATCTTCTATCGTTTTCCTTATGTTCCTGTGGAGGATAATAAGTAGCGATTGTATCAACAAGGATGATTAAGCAATCAAGGCATACAAGCATTTTGATTGCACCTTCTTTAAGGGCAGTTGTAACGGCGGCAGAAGCAGTAGCGACATAGTAATCATCGCGAGCCATTTTTTCAACTTGGTTAGTTCGCACCGTAATAAACTCGGACACCGTGTTGGCGTTCAAACCTCTTGGTCTGTTCAAGAGGTCGCGGATATTATCAATACTCACCGTCATTGTTCTCACCTATGGGCCAAGTCTTTGAAAAGTCTTTCGGTATATCCAAGAGTTTTGCATCTTTAGGTGGGGTTAATGTTCGCCCAAGAATAAAAACCAAGCGGGACTCAGCAATCATTTTAGCCATGCGACTATCGGGAATCCAATAAACGGTTTCCCATTCGGTCAAAAGACCTACCGGATGACTACCTTTACGATTTGCGGGGCGGGCAAGACGGAATAACCATCCTTTACCGGCCCACCAATAGCGCAACCTATGTCTAAGAGTATCGGCATCTGCCCCAACGGGAACAGGAATACCTGCCTCATGACATGCTTTAGCGAGTGATGCTTTAGAGGTCTTAGCCAATTAAGCAACCCCAATCAAGCAATTACGCCGGTGATTGTGCATATACGGTTGTTTGCGCCGCTTGCCGCACCATCTTGGTGTTGGTGGATAACAGTTCCGTAGTAGGAGGTCAAAAGCCACGAGTAGCCAATACCTTCAATTCGGGTCATTTCTGTTTCCATAAATCCAGCACCGTTGTATTGAAAGAACTCAGCGGTTTCTGCGCCGGGAATAAGCATAAGTGCGCTTGTTCCTATTGCACCACTACTTCCGTAATCACGGGTGTAATAGATTCTCATGTTTGCGATTCTGCCTACATGTTCCTCAAGGGATTCAACGACATTACCGTATAGTTGTGTGTTCATTAGAACACTACGGGTTGAAGCAGGGACTACAAGAGCCAATGGTTCGTTGCCGCTTACACGACCGTTTGCGAAAATTAAGTCCATAGCGTCAAGAATGTCTTTTTCTTCATCTGCGCTACCTGTTCCCCAAATCGCAGTTGCGGCTTGGGTTTGACCTGCACCAGCAACAAGGTCTGTTAGAATCTTGTTGTCAATGGAGTCTGCACGGGCTTGGATGATAGCCATTTGTTGACGGCTCAAATTATCCCATGATTCGCCACGAAGTAGTGTGGAGTCAAGGAAAACAACACGACCTTGTCCCTTTGCTAAGACGGTTGAGTAGTTAGCAGTTCCAATGTTGGTTGGGTCAACTACTGCGTTGTCGTCCAATGGGTAGGTAAATGTTCCCTGTGCACCGGTGAACCACTTAAATGTCATCCAATTAACGGTGCGAACACCAATAATTTGAGTTCCAATTGCTATGGTTGTGGACTGTAATTGAATAAAGTCCCGAAGGGTTTGTTCCAAAACCACTTGACCCTTGCCGAATGGGCCGGTGTCTGAGGTGGTTGCGCTATCTGCATATACGATTTGTTCAAGGCTTTTATTTGTCATATCATCATCTCCTTCAAGCGGTTACTGCACCTGCCGTATTAACCGGAATTAAGTCGCCGGATGTAGTAGTTTCTCCACTACCTACATAGACGCCAATTAGTTTTTGACTTCCCGATGTTTTGTCTGCTAATCCGCTACCAGACGCATAGACTAAATCTCCGAAAGCAAAGGTTAGTGCTTCTGCTTGGACTAAGAGAACGCCTCCCAATGGGTAGGCGGCTACTGTTGCATCAGCGGCTACTAAAGTGCCGTCTGCATCACGGCTTGATTCATCAGCACTCACAAGGAATGCTACATCGCTTCCTGCCGAGCCTGTCAAGTCAACCTTGTTTGCGGTTGACCCTGCTTTCAAGAGTAATCCAGCGCCGCTAACGGTCGTTGCATCCTCAAGGGTATAATTTATTGCTTCTGTTCCACTTGCGTAAGTCATATTATTCACCACCTGTTGTGTATTTCATTTTTTATGTCCACATACTTTCCAGCCTGCACGCCGTTCTTGTCAACACACTTATTGTATGCTGATGCCCAAGCGTTGTAGGCTCTCTCGTATAGGGATTCGGATGTTTCTTCAATTTCACCATTAAGGTAATTTGCTACCATTGTTTCCTTTGGTTCTTCGGAAGCGACAATTGCTTCTGTTGATGCAGGGGTAGCAGGCTTCATCTCAGCGACAGGTTCTTCAACCGGTGCTGGGCGGCTTGCTTCCCAAGATGCGATAAGGGATTCAAGGGTTTCTGTTGAGAAATCGTCGTGGCCGTTTAGACCAAGTTCGCTTGCTTTTGATACAAGAGAAGTTCTCTTTTCTTCTGCACGAGAAGCCTCATATGCTTCAAACTCGGCTATGCGAGCATCTCGTAATACCATTTCAGCCTTCAAGGCTTCCATTTCGGCCATAATTTCGTTGTTATCATTTTCTTCGGTCATATTGCTCACCGTTTCGGACTGAATGGTTGTATCGTCCGCCCCACTTATAATAGTTTCTGCTGACTCAACTTCAACACGCTCAACTGTTTCAATGTTGGCCTTTTCGTAAGCAGGGTGATGCACGATAGCAAGGTGGTCAAACTCAAAAGAAGCACCGAACCACATTTCATGTGTTCCATCATCATGCGATACTACCTTAGTAGGGACTCCTGTTCCCCCAATTGATACCCCGTATTCGGGACGCAACCATAGACCGGACTCTAACGCCTCAAATAGTTCGGAACGGTGAACTTCGGCGACATAACGCACAGTATAACCGTTTTCTTCTAATTCAAGAGTGGCTTCGGTTACAACACCAACGGTTGCTTCTTCAACCCCACCATCCATATTACGCTTAAAGCGACCATGTTCGGCTTCGGGATGGTGCAAAGTTAAATCAGCACCTTTCATCTGCTCAACAGATGATAGCGCACCTTCATGTGTCAAAGCCCAACCATTTTTGTTAACGCCTGCGTGAAATGCTATACCGCTTATACGCATTATTGTTTTACCGGTATTTGCTTCAAGAATAGTTACCACTTCATTTATGCTAAGGTCAAGCGTTACCGCTACTGCTGGCGTTTCAATTTGTTTTATTTCTGTTTTCATAATATCACCTTATATTTCGTCTTTATCTTCATCATCAATAACTTCATTCTCACGAGGTTGTTCGCCCATATTGGGTGATGGGCCTTCTTTTCTTTCATCCCCTTCGGGGTCATTTGGATAATTTAGTATGTCAAGGGATTGGTTAAGGGTAAGGATGCCGGATGAATAGCCAAGATTGGCTCTTTGCATCTGTTGGTATGGTGTTTCTTCATCAACTGCACCAAATTGTAGTGGGGGAATATCACTTCTCTTATGTTCAATACCGAGAAGGTTAAGATGTTTTGAAAACAAAGTTCTTATTCCTTGAGCCACTATGTCTTGGAGGCGGCGTATTGCTTGAACCGACCATTGGTTAGCATTGAATGTTGCGGCGAATGTTGACCCACGCTCTTGACCCATAGAAACACGAGGGACATGAAGCACCGATGATATGTCCGCATTTACGGAATCAAGGAAGCCAGCGTTGTCGGGTATTGTGTTCTTTAGGTCAACATGGTGCATTTGCACATAGTGGGGCAGTATAGGCACTTGGTCTGCTCGTAGGTTGTCAAGTAGCGCCCCAACTTTCTTCATAATGAACTCAAGACGCTCTCGTTGTTCCACAGGGTCGGTAACATGCTCAACGGCCTTTTCGTCAATAGTGATGTATTGCTTTGTCATACTATCTTCAAGAGCAATACGATTATTCATAGAATTATACTTGGCTCGGATTGCTTGCTTAAGGGATGAAAAACGGGATGCGCCCCATACTCCATAAGACCATCGGCCTAACGCGTCCTCAAACCAATAAGAACGGTAATCTATGCGTAGGTGGAGGATTTCGGAGGCAGGGAAGATTTGCGTATCTATTTTCTGCTCACGGAATATGTAAGACTCGGCAGACATAATTGGGTTATCTTTACCAGCACTAAAAGGTATTGACCGTGTGTCGGTGATTGTAATTTGGCTAATAGGTAATGATTGAACGGCAAGTATTCCTTCCCCTCCCCTACCTACGAGTTTATTTATGTCATTTCCATAAACCATAAGGTTTCGCATAGAATTGATTAAAACATCATCAAAGTCAAGAGTTTCTTCAACAAGTTCCCGAATAGCGGAACGGATTTTACTATTTTTTGCCTTTTTGTAGTCAACTTCGTATTTATTTGCAGTTAAACTGATATTTCTAACCGCACCGTTAAGTTCGGGGTCGTATATCAGCATAGCATCATACAAGTCAAAGTCAGTATCGTAATTAGAGTCTTGTCGGAATCCTTCTGTGTCCTTAAAAATATCACTTAGTCCTGCGGCTACCGCAAAGGGAACTTTAGATTTAGTGTATATTTGTTCAACAGGAACTTCTTGTTCCGCCGTTATGTTGCGCCTAAACAGGCTTCGCCAATCCATATGGCTAAATATGATGCTTTGTTATTTGAAGGTTGCCTTTAAGGAAACAATGCAATTGTTATTAACCACATGAGCGCACCAAACGAACCCATACCCATTGTATATGTTGCTACTTTGCGAGAAATGTATTTGTCAAGCGCATATACAGGCCCATCTTTTATTTCTTGTAGGTCTGCTGATATTATGCAAAGAGTGTCTGTCATGGCTAACGATGCAGTTTCAAGATTAGTAAGGCGGGTGTTGGTTTGTTCCGAGTCGGCGATATTACGCTCAACATTCTTTGTCAAGGTGTCCACTTTGTCCCTCACAAGGTCTATTCTTGTCATCAAGTTCATTACGACGCTTTCTTTCACGGTTTTCACGCACCTTACGGTATAGTATGCGTAATCCTACTGTCCAACATGTTATTTCAAATATCCCCAAGAAAAGTAAAGTATATGAGCCGTAACCGGGGGCAGTATAACAAACATTGAAAAGTTCGTCGTAACATACTGTAAAGGGGTCTGTCCCCGTTATAGCATCCCAAAAACCCTCCCAAGTGTCCCCATCAACCTCTTTTACCATAATACCAAATAGTTATAGTAGTATATTATGATTTCCTAAAAAAGTGAAACATGTTTGCCGCTGGTGCGATTTGGACGAGAAGGCTTTTCTTTCCCTTTCCACGACTTGAGGTTCGTTATTCCGGTAATTACAGGGGCAGGGGGGGCGGTAATATCGTTAAATTGGTCTATTGCGTGTGCGAGAGCCATGACAGTATCATTATGTTTCCCAATATCTGTTATTTCACCGGCTTTCCACACATGGTGTTCTAATTCATGGAGAATGATATTAACGGTGTCGCGAGTAGCAATATCCCCATAAGGCCACTCAAACTTACCCTGTTCAAACCAAGTGCGAAGGCGATTTAGAAGTCCCTGCTTTAATCCTTTATTTGACGCCTTGCTCGGCACAAACTCCATTCGCGCACCCTTTTGACGGAGTAAGGCTTCATAGAGTCGCTGAAACCCTACATCCTCAGCCGCAAGTGTTGGGTTATTATAGCGAGAACACCATTCAATAATAGCGTCGGCTTGTTTGTCGGGCGGGAAGTCGTTGCGCCTCCACATATTAACAAAATGTATGCTTCCCTGCGCATCTTGGCGTAATACTATCATAACAGAATAATCTTTTCCTATACCATGTGCGGGGTCAAAGCCGATGACATACCTTTCGCTACTATCCTGCACTTCGTAGGACAAGATAGTGTCCATATTCATATTTTGCCTTATGTCGCTTCTTTTGAAAACTTGAGCGTCATCATCAACAACCTTACACAAATACTCTTGAACGAAGGCCAACTCATCGTTCATGCTGATTTTCTGTTCCAAGAGGAAGTCTAATGGGCGAAACTCCGGCCATAGACATTTGAGGGGGATTGTAGGGTCGGCTTTATTCTCATCCCAATTTGGTATTGCAGACCAAGTGCCGGATTTCCATACGGCTTGTGCGGCTTCGGTTAACATTTCTGTATGGTATAGGTCATTTAGGGACATTGGTGTTCCTACAACATATAACGCTGAACCGGGGTCAAGCATGGGGGTGATAACTTCTCTAAACCACGATGTAACCGAATCCATGCTGGTATCACCGAGGTCAGCGAGAACATCGTCAAGCGCCACACACGCGGGGTGTTCTCCACGAATAGCAGACCCTACACCGGTTGCTTTAATCCATGAACCGTTTGTAAAATGAAGTTCGTCTTTCTTACTGCGCCTCTCATCAAGCAACTTGCGTAATTCGGGATGATTACGCATATCCTCCGACACTTCTTGAAGCCGACGCTTTGCGGCATCCTTGCTGGCGGAGAAAAGCCATATTGACATAGGTTTATTCTTCCACCGTTCAAATAGGCATTTGTGTATAAGTTTAATTCGGAGAGTAGTTGATTTACTATGAGAACGGGGGGCAATTATACAAACACGGCGAATAGACTCGTCGCCACGCTCGGTGTATAATTTCATCCATTCTTCTATGTGTTTGCCCCAACCGTAACCGAGCCATTGGGTAAAATGCTTAATATCGTGTCTTGAGCGTTGTAAATGAAAACCCTGCATTATGGACAAGTTAGCACCTTCTTAAAGAGCAGGCGGAGGGGGTTAACCCTACGGCGTTGGAGGCAAAATACGCACTCGCCCACATTTGTTATCAAGCCTTGTATGCAAGAATGTAACAGACACATGCTGGACTGTCGCTTCCGCCACCGTCTGTTTCTTTGACTGTTAGATAATCAGTTGACATGTAATCATCGTCAATTGTTCCTACGCCTACAACTGCGCTATCGCTACCGGAAATGTCAAGAGCGTCGGTAATTGCGAGCAAACCTACTGCATCAGCGAAAAGTTGGACAGTATCGCTGGTTGTTCCTGCGCCCTTTAGAACGCACCAAAAGTCAACTACTACCATTGTTTCTGCAAGGGTAATTGAAGAAGTAGCAGTTGCACCACCAGCCATATCAATACGATATAGCATGGGCATTCCGCCGATGGTATTATCATCTGCTATTACTTTCATATTGCGGCCATCAAGTAAGTTTTGTAATTTTCTGTTAACAGGCATATTATCACCAATGTTGGTTATACGAGGGTGTTGCTGATACTTAAGAGTTGTCTTGGTGGAGGACAGGTGTGAACAGATAACCGATAAGACCCTGCTCACGGTCTATTAAGTGGGCGGCGAGTCCGGCTTGGCTTTGCGTGTAGCCGTGTCGGTAGTGGTAGCGGTCGTGCCCAGCGAGGGAAGGAAGTTGTATGATGGTGCAACCGGCGGTTTCGTGCAGGGTTTGGTGGTGAAGGTGTCCGTGAAACCATAAATGGTGCGTGTGGCTTCCCCATTCGCCTTGAGCCTCAGTTGACATAAGGGACGGTAGTTGTTTTTGCTTTGTTGAATCGCCGTGTGTGAAACCAAGTAAGGTATCGCCATAGGTTAAGTATTGACGGGACTTGGGGGACACTATGATTTCAACATCGGGTGTGTTTTCGTAGGCGGCAGATAGATACATCATAAGAGCGTAGGACGAATGCCGGTCGTGATTACCGGGCATGAAAACGACTTGAATGGGCGCTACTTGACGGAGAAGTTCAATATGCTCACGAGCAAGTTTGCATCCCGTCATAAGGATTTGCGCGGGCGAACCACAGGTGTCTTGGGGCGTCCCCTTTGTTGTCGTGGCGGCATCGTTATCTATGTGAAAGAAGTCGGACGCCGCACCGAGAATAATTTTTTCGGGCGCACCGGGCAATCGGGATATAAGTTCACCGGTCTTTGTCATAAGACGGTGTTTAGCCTCGGTAAAATTGTATGTTTCACCGGTTTCGTCCTCCCAACCATGCTTTCCCCAATGAAAATCGGTCGGGGATATAATGAGAGCGTAGGGTCTATCGGAGGCAGGCATTTTGAGTTTCTTGATTTTTGTTAGCGGGGCAGGTAGTAGTGTGCGGAACTCGTTTAGAAGGGTAAGTTGCAGGTCGCGGTATGCGGCGGCATCAGCGTGGATTTGCTTTGTTTCTTCTGTTGTTGCCCGTTGAAGGAAAGCATTACGCTTCTTTTCTATTAGTGCGGTAGCAAGTTCGGCTTCTGTAAATACCGATATTTCTTCATCTGTAAAGGGGTCGCTTCCATGCGTCCATTTGAAAATGCGCGAGTATTCGGATAACCAACGGGAGGGGAAATTGTGCAGACGGGATATTTCCTTGATTGTAAGGGGCGTTCCGAGCATGTCGGAGTAATCTGCGAGCATAGCACGGTGCGTTTCACCGGGAACTGAAACAAATGAGTTAGCGGTCTTGAGGTGGGTTGTGTAAGTGTCGCTCTCAGCATCGTATAGGTAAGTGTCAGCAAGAAGGTATGGTTCAGATTGGGCGGTCGGCGTGTGGTGCGGCGTAGTAGTATCTGTTTCGGGATGCGCGTTATCATATCGCCATATCGCCATTTCCCATCCCTTTACACTTCGGTCGGGGTATTTTGCGCTGAGGTAGCGAGCAAAAGCAACACGGCTTGAGGTTCGGGCAGATAGGTTGGCGGATATGCGTTCCATTGATTAAAACATAAAACTGCCTATTTATTACACTTTTGGTAAAAAAATATAAAAATTGTAAGAGGGGGTAGGCTCTATTATTTATTGCGTCAATATGTTCTTTTTGTAGGATATACGCCCCATAGAGAAGGTGGGGCGAGGGGATGACGAACCCCCTCACCCCTTGAAAAAGAGTGGGTATTGTGTATTATTTGCGTGTCATTTGGTTCAAGACCCAACGACCACACCCGCAAGCATCACGCACCCAAGCATGACCGGCGAAGGTGGGCGGAGTGCATTCAACATCCCCCCCACATTCACCACACTTGAAGCGAATAGGCCCATGCTCCTTCATAGGTCATCCCTCAAGGTGGTTAATACCATGTTTAATACATCAATACTTGAGAAGTGTGCATCCACTATTTGAATGACTACATCATCAACATTACTTAGGCTCAATACATAATAGACCTGTGTTTGTGCAATATGCCCCGCCATTTCAGCGGACATGACAACGCCCAAAGTGGGGTCGGTGCATCTGTCTATGGTGTGGGTGAATACTGTTAGGCACTTGCGGTAATTGTCCCGTGCTATGGTGTTAACCAGCCCCTCGCTAACTGCCCCTGCTTTGTATGTAATAGCGGCCTTGAACGCGTCTATCACATCACCCCTTGATACATGTGCCTTGCTTAGTGTGTCAGCCATTAGTATTCCCCCCGCATGTGGTAATCATCATCGCACATAGTTGCGTGCATTTCTGCCTCCATATCCTCAAGGGATAGGGTGCAAGGTGGGCAGTAGCCCCCTTCTATGGCGGGCTTGAAACAGCCCTTGCGTCCGCATGTGTCGGGCTTTTCAGCCGTCTTATAACCGGTGTCGGTGTTATCCTCCATTAACCCGCCGTGTGAGTTCCCCCATATAAGCGTGGGGGCGATATGCCCCCCATATGGGGTGAATAAGGGGGATTGTCAGCGCGCCAACAACCCCCCCATAATCCGACGGCTCAAGCCGGTTAATGTAAAGTGGCTGGATGACCAGCATTGATATATAATTAACACTAAGTGTAAAAAATACACTATATACTTATCTTCCAATGAGCACAACTCATGCGCCCAAGAGAGAGAGAGAGAGCGCCCCGCAGGACGCCCCCCTCATGTCCGACCCCGAAGGGTGATTTGACCCGACTAAGCCCGCTTTAAGCGACTAAGGTATTATCGCCCAATCTCTCAGCAATACTTTGTATTGCGTTCCATCGGACGGCGTCATCATGGTCTATGTCGGCACAAAGGGCGTGTAACGCTTCCTTCAAAATCCACACATCAACTTCACTTATTCTTATTGTTTTTTTCATGTTTTTTCCTCCTTTTTATATCCCGACATTTTCATGCCGAGCCGCTTCGGGTGGTTTCCCACCTAATTAGTCCTACGGGGTTCACCTATATAAAGCCACCGATGAGGCGCATTCTGTTAATATCTTACCTTCCAATAGGCGCGGCTCACGCGTGAAAGAGAGAGAGAAAACTCCCTTCCTATAAGCACGGCTCACGCCACCTAATGAGAGAGAGAAAAAAAGAAGCCCCCACCCCCTCGCAAGGGGATGGAGGCCAATACGACGGCTTAAGCCGTGCTATTGATACGCCTTACCTACTCAAGTAGGGCATCAGTCGCTTCTTGAAGGATTGACTCTAAGGTTCTCATGATGTTGGGCGACTCGTCAAAGTCCTCCGCATTATCCATTTCATTCTCAATGGCTTCAACCAATGCGTATAATTTAACCGTATTACCCCATCCCCATTGTTTGAATTGACCTAATGGTGTTGGGTCATTATAACTATCAAGGGGCGTTGGAGTAAAGTTCTCAAGCATTACTTTCAATTCATCCTCTCTTATTCCGATACATATTCACCTCCCGCTGGGCATTCCAACTATACCGTCCGAGGGGCTTCCCCCATATATACTAATCGCCGTTTTTTGGTGATAATTAGCGCGCCGAGCACCCTAAGCGGACACGCGCCGACCGAGCCGACCCGCCCCACTACACTAAGTGTATTTATTACACCTACTGATAATATCTTGCCTTCCAATAGGCGCGGCTCACGCCCAATAGAGAGAGAGAAAATCCTTCCCTTTTAGGCCCACCTAAACCACCAATTGAAAGAGAAAAAAAAGCCCCCACCACCCCGCAGGATGATGAGGGCCAAAGTCCGACGGATTAAACCGTGTGTTTGTTTATTTCAACCTATTCAGTTGCCGAAATATATTCCGAAGCATCGCTCAACATGTCCGAACCTTGAACCTTCAACTTTGCAGTTGTAAGCGTCCGAACCGAACCAATCCCAATAATGAAAGGTGTAGGTCTTGCCCTCGTCGCTTGTTCTAAACTCCGCATGAGGGCCGCCTGTGGTAACTACGAAGGTCTTTTCGGGTAATTTCTCCCCCGTGTTAACATCATATTTTGATGATACCTCTAAAACCCCCGCATTTATCGCCAACTCGCCACCCGCTAATTCTTCAAGGTTGTTTGCTTTTATTGAGTCAATTATTCTCTCGTAGTATTCTGCGCCTTTTTCTGTCATACTTTTTCTCACCTCCCGCCGTATTCGCCCGACTATTTGATGCTCGCGGCTTCACCCTATAAAGGCATCGCAAGGCTGGCGCGGCGGCATTCATATATAATTACTTACCTTCCAATAGGTGCGCGGCTTACGCGAAAGAGAGAGAGAAAAAAAACCCCCCAAATCCCGCAGGATTTGAGGGGCTATGATACGACGGCTCAAGCCGTGCTATTATTAGATGCGATTAAACGCCGGTAATAGTTACCTTAACCTCGGCATGCCCACTCCAAGCGGATTCAAGCCTATATGCTTCTTCTCGTATGTATTCGGGCGTTCCGGTGATGTCTTGATTATCACCCATGCAACACGCGCACCCACTCCATACGGCTATTAACCGTATTTGGCCGGTTGGGCCTATTTTCCGTTCAAGTTCTTGCATTATTTTCAATTCTTCTAATTCTTCATTCATTTTATTTACCTCCTTAGTGTGTCGGCTTTTGTCAGCCTCAACCCTACGAGTGGGTTCTCCCTTATATACCCATCGCAAGGCTGGCGCGCCATCATTCATATATAATTACTTTCCTTCCAAAGGTCGCGGCTCACGCGTAAAAGAGAGAGAGATTTTCCTTCCCTTTTAGGCCCACCTAAACCACTAATTGAAAAAGAAAAAAAGAAGCCGACCACCCCCCGCGGGAGGTGGCCGGTATAATCCGACGGCTTAAGCCGTGTTATTGAATGCACTTATTCAGTTGCATGGTATTGAAGTCATTGAAGCCCAGCACCATATAGCCGCTTGCCCATTTGCGCGCCCTAATGCGAGCGCGTCTTGAAGGTCTTCAACATGGGTTGATGGGTCAACTTCAATTACCCCGCGTTCACCCCATAGGCCATAAACTTCATGCTTAGCGGCTTTCAACTCTTGAACTACTACTTCAAGTTCTGCCTCAGTCTTAACCTCAGCATATGTGCCTTGATGCGTCCCGACTTGATAACCACTTTTGAAGTTCAACATGCTTCCGTCAATTATTTTATAAGTTCCGTCATTCAATTTACTCATTTTCTATCACCCCCCGTCATCAGTTAAGTCCCGACCTATTTACCGCTACGCACACACCTATATAAAGCCACCGATTAGGTAGGCTGGCGCGCCAGCATTGATATATAATTCTAAATTACTTGCCTTCCAAAGGTCGCGGCTCACGCGCATTAGAGAGAGAGAGAGAAACCTTCCTATACTCAGCCCTCATATTGAGTAAGGGAGAGAGAGAATAAATGCCCCTCCTACCCACTTAGCCGCTAAAGGAGAGCCAAAAAAAAGCCCCGCCCCCCCGCAGGGGGACAGGGTTATGATACGACGGCTCAAGCCGTGTTTTTTCTTAGACCGACATTAGTAATTTCGGGTAGGTCTTACTTGATGTCTTACAGACATAGGTATTGACATAGGTATTGACATATCGTAATTTTGGGTGATTATTTCTCGTAGCCGTAGGACTTCTGCCCGTAGCGTTGGGGCGTGTTCAATCAATTTTTTATCCGCATCACTTAATTCAATCAGCGATTTACTTAACTTACGCCATGCACACATTTCATCACCCAATTTAGTTCTGCGTTCTTTAACCGTATGCTCTTTTGTATAATGCAATATGGTGTCTATATGCGATGGTTCATCACCTTTGCCCCAAACCGCATACCTTACAGACATAGGTATTGACATATCCTCATTATAGGCGTAGTCTTGGGGGCATGAACAGTTAACCGCGTCGTCAATATAGGACACGGGGACATGTGGGCAATCGGGTCTATGTTCAGTATGACTAATGCCGTATTGGACACAATAAACACACTCGCATACTAATCTTTCAGTCTTTCTTTTAACACCCATAAACAGGGCTATCATCATTATTATTATTTCAATCATTTTTTTCACCTTTTTTTTTTCAACACCGGCGTTTTATTGTCCGGCTCAACCCTCACGAGGGGATTCAAGTATATGAAGGTAAGGCTGGCGCGCTTCGCTTGATATATAGTTGCGAACAGGGTTGTCGCCGCGCTTGAGAAACATATATACGCATATATGAGAGAGAAAAAAATATACTTAGGAAGGAAGGCTTCCTATGCCCCAAATCGGGGAGAGAGAATTGAGAGAGAAAAAGTCGCCACATTTCACCCACTTTTAGGTCGCCCTAACTTCCTTCCTTCCGCTGAATCGCGGCGCCGATTTAGTGAGAGAGAAAAAACAGGCAAAATATGGCCTCCAAATATGCCCAAGCACCCAACGAGCCAAAACAGGTTAAACCATGCCCATACAGGCCACTTGTGAGCCAATGAAGGGGCATATCAACCGCCACCAATACACACAGGTTTGACAGGCCCGCGATACAACGGTGTATTTTTTACACTTAGTGTTAATTATATATCATCGCAGACCATCCAGCCTCGCCTTAGTGTTTTTTTTACACTAAGTGTAATCGGCATGGTCGGCGCGTCATTTTCTATCGTCGGCGCGTCCATTTTGGCCCATTTTGGCCCATTTTAGGGGGGGTCGGCGACCCCAAATTAGCCACTTTGGAGTGCGATTTTTAGGTTGCCCTAACTTTTGCCCACAGGCTCTCAGTTGCCCGTTTCGCGCTTTCGCGCTCGCCGTGCATGTTATATCTAAACACTTGGTGCGAGGGTTGTAAGCCGACGAACAATCAGCGAACCGAAGATGAAATCCGAGATTGAAACCCAATCCCTCAAACCACCGAGGCCAACGAAGAAGGATAATGCAAGACAGGCGACCGATAGGCCACCCAACTTTAATCCCTCCAATATGGAGGCGGGGTGGCTTGGAGGCGTGAGAAGGGCTTGCGGGAATAGGAGGCTCAAAACGAGTCGCCGAGTTGCGTAAAGCGTGAGGGAACATTAACCTCATGCCTACCGTGAAACCATACCCTGTGGTGAGTGATAAATACACACTCAAGGGGTGTGGTGGATAATACGAAGCAATAGGCGGTAATGAGTGGGAAACCCTCCTATGTTCATTATTTCATGTTCAAAATGTCAACCTTGCCCAAATATGGGCAGTAATCATATTCCACCCTTGTATAAGGGACGGATAAAAAAGGAGGATAAAACAAAATGCAAAATATAGCAAATATGAATGAAATAATGAATGCAAACCCAAGCGTTATGCTTGTGGCCCTATTCGGGCTACTTGGCTTAACTGTCTTGGTTGTCAACAAATTGACATACGGCGTTGAATTAGAACTATGCCGCACCAACCGCTTAGGCAGTTATGCACAGATGAGTGCTTGGCTTGCCCACCTAACAGGTGAATGTTTGAACCGAGGTTATACTAAGGATTTCATACATCAACTAAAGTTAGTTAGCGACCAAACGGTGCAACCGCGTGGTGTTGAAGTTGTGATGCCTGTTAGCGAATATGGCGAATATAGCCTAATCAAACAGGTATTAACAGGGCTGAAAGGCTTAGTATCAGCAAACCGCACCTGTGGGCTTCATGCTCACATTGGTATCATAAATCAATTATGCGATTATATGAGCCTGCGCAACATCAGTTCAAGCCGTCAAATGGAGGCAAAGTGGTATGAAGAATTAGTCGGTTGGATGGTTAGAATAGCATACACCTACAACTACTTTCAAGCCGTCATAGACACCATAGTCGCACCTTCAAGGAGGGGCGGTGAGGATTATATGCACGGCGGAACACGGCTACAACGCGCACTAAACCAAATCAAGGACATAATGGGCGACTTTCACATAACCGATGTAAAAGGGTGGCTAAATCATAGCCAAGAACAATCCGAACACAATGGATGGCCTTACGGTCAAATATCACGGAATAACGCGGCGAGCCGACTACTTAACCTACTACAAGCGAGCCGTTATTTGGTAATCAACTTTAGTGCATTACATCAGCACGGAACAGTTGAGTTTCGTCAACATCACGGAACAAGCAACCCCAAGCAAGTTATCGCATGGGTGCGCTTTTGTGGCCTTATGGTTATGAACTGTCGCGAGGCATTCAACAAACACCGCTTGCCCGATTCATACCCTCAAACAATAGAGGGAATGTTTGACTTCTTGGGCCTAAACCCAAGCGACACCATGATTGCCCACTTCAAGCGACGACAGGCCAAGTTCAACGGCTCTCTAAGCGTAAGTCAGCGATGCACAACCTGTGCTTCAATGTCATGCGATGCGGACGACTTCTGCGAACAAGCAGACTACTCAACCACAAGCGCCACCTTTCAAGATTGGGCAAATAACGCTCAAATCTATGACGACGACGAGCATGAATGTTGCGACTACTGCGGTGAATACGACTACGACTGTGAATGCGGTTCTGTATCAATTTACGGAATGCTTTTCCTACTATTTGCACCACTCGCACTACTCATTAAATGCGGAATTGGTGCTTATCACCATGCAGGACATTTACTGCCTAAGAAGCGCGGCGTCAAAGCGTCAATCAAGCGACTATGGCGAGGTTTAACCAATAGAGGCACAGATTCAGCAGGAATGGCTTTCATACCAAACCAGCAAGAACCGGAACATCAAGGTTCATGGATTGTAAAAGCCCCTGTTAGTGCGGCTAAGTTAATGTCAAGTGTTAGCAAATACATTTGGTCGGGAACTCAAATTATACTACTACATACAAGGTTCGCAACTCATGGTGCGGTTGATAAGGCAAATGCCCACCCACACCGAAGCCCACAGAATAGCCAAATAACATTGGTTCACAATGGCGTAGTTAGCAACCATAAGGCGGTGCAAAAGGCACTCAACTTCAAGTCAACAACTGAATGTGATAGCGAGGCAATAGCCGGTGCATTAGAAGCGGGCGGAATTGAGGCAGTTGTAAAACACGCCAAAGGTTCAATGTCGCTAATATGGACGGACAACCAAAACAAGGGAGTGTTATACGCATGGACAAACGGTGGTAATCCATTGGCCTTTGGCCGATTGGATAAAGTGGATGGCCCAATAGTATTCGCATCAACCTTAACCCACTTAGAAAAGGCATTCAAACAACGATTGATAACCTCCTACGAGGCAATCATTGGCCGACTCTATATGGTGCAAAAGGACGGGGCAATCAAGACCCGCGATATCAAGGGAAGCGAAGAATCATACCCAACTCACAATTGGGCGAGGTATGACTATCGCAACTACAAACAAACGCCGACACAACTACGACGAGGCATCCAAATCAAAACCAATGACGAATATCATTATTGGGTGGTCGCTAAGAATGAAGCACGAAGGCCCGATGGGACAACCTACAAGTTGCCGAAGTATCTTGACGAATACAACGCCGGTGATGTAGCCGATGTTGAAAATGGGTTCTATGACAACGGAACAGATTATGGCGACAACGCCTCAATCTATTTTGACGACTACGACTACAACTACGACGACGACTCTTGGTGGTCTTTTAACTAAGCGGTTTGCATTCAGTATTGAATAACATAAAACACCGTTAAATCGGTCGGATAATGGGCGGTGGTGGCTTGCGAGCCATCACCCCCACCTTTTTTACCAAACAAAATGACCTATTATCATAGGGAACAAATAATCCTGTCAAGCACAGGCGCGGAGGCTGAAACCGCGACACAAACAGCCCTCACACTCACGCACCATGACAGGTGCATTCACAGAACATGCAACTCCATAGGAGGTCAAAATATGATAAAACAAAACAGTATGAAAATACAATTAAAGCAATTGTATGTAATAGCAACAAGCATAAATGACGAAATACAGGATGCAAGCACAGGCGCAGAAGAACGCGTTGCATTGGTTGAAGCCTACGAGGCTATGCAACGAGCAATCGTAGCATTGGGGCAAACCCCATTTGACCATGCACGAACACGCATCAGTTATGCAACAAGCCGGTTCAGTCAATAAGCCGGTTCAGTCATGCACACACCGTTAAATCGGTCGGATAATACCCCACACCCTCTCGCGAGGGGGTGTGGTGGTTCACACTCACGCACCCATTGGGTGCATTCACAATACAACTCCATAGGAGGTAAATAAATGGATGAAAAACATGAACAAACGAAAATACCAAGTTATAGGGATAACCAAAAGCGAGTGCTTGAAGAACAAGGTGTAAGCGTGTGCATAAATCACACCGACCACAGGGATTCAGCACATACAGGGGCTAAATGCGGCTTCTGTATCGCTTGCGAGGACGCGGGGAATGGTAATCCTTGCCCCTGTGGTTGCGAAGAACAATGGGTGCTAAACCAAGACTTAGTAATAGGTCGGACGGTGTGGGCATTCAAGTTAGGAATGCCGAAGCGATTTTACGGCTTCCCTTGTGCCGATTGTGGCGCGTCAGCAACCTACTTGGTGATGGAGTGCGACGATAGGAACAAGCCACAAAACGACTTGGTTTGGCCCTACTGTGGCCTTTGTCATGTCGGCGGCTGAAATAAGCCCATGACGCAACCTATACACCGTTAAATCGGTCGGACAATGCCCCGTTCCCCTTGCGAGGGGGGCGGTGGCTCATATTCACAGGTGGTTCAGCCATCATGCCCCGTAAATGGGGGATAAGCGACAGGTTTCTCACTTACCTGTCGTGGGGGGTCGCGGGCTTAGGCTCGCGGCTCTCCAACTTTTTTTTTCGCGATTTTTAGGGCAACCTAAAGTTATATCGCGTAATTCTTTTTTTTTATTTCTTTTTTTTATATTTAGGAAGGAAGGAAGGAAGGAGAGAGAGCGAAAGAGAGAGAGAGAGAAAGAGAGAGAGAGAACTTCCCTCCAATACACACCCCGCAGGGGCTTGAGAGAGAGAGAGAACTTTTTTTTTCCCCACCCCCACCTGTTCAAGCCAACGGCGTTCACCTATATAAAGAGATTCCTTCCTTGCTTCCTGCGCCCCCTTGAGAGAGAGAGAGAAACTTTTTTTTAGAGAGAGCCGCCCCCCTTGTCCATCGTCGTTCACCTATATAAAGAAATCGGGTTCGTGCATCGCGTTTTGGCCGCTTCGGCGGGCCGCTGGTGTTGGGGTATATATAGTTGGTGGTTAAACGAGCCAATTATAAGTCGCGCCCGTTTTGTTATTTTTTGAGCGCGCCACCCCGCGCCAAAATGTTATTTTTTTCCTTCCTTCCGTCCCGAACATGTCCGGTCGCACAGGTGAGAGAAAAGTATATAGACTCTCAGCCCTGTGGACGATTTGATGGGCTAAAATGTCGCCCCCCCTCTCTTTGAGGGTTCGCTATATGCCTAATCCTTCGTCATTTACCATACATGCCTACACGGAATGCTTTTCTAATACACCCCGCAAACACCCTCTCGCGCCTGTCCTACGGCCCTACACGCCATACGCGACCCACGCGCCTGCCCACGCATACGGCGCGCTTATTCGCGCCCAGCATACCCCCGTCTAAATACCCAACCCCGATTCCGGCAACTATATAAGGGGACACCTGTTCGTCCTAATCATGGCGGACAACACGACCCCAAACCCGACCGGTGGGATTACCGGAATTAACGAGTTGATTGAAACAATAGAAGGGCAGATTGAATATATGAAATCCCTATACATGGGAACACGGACGGAAGATGGGAAAGCGACCACGATGAGTCATGTGATACTTGGTGAAATTAGCGGGATGGAGAAAGTCTTGCACATAGTCAAGTCAAGGCTGGTTGGCGACTATTTGGATTACGGAGGCATTTGTGCGCCTTGCTTCAATGCCGGAGAACGGAACTATCAGCACCCGCCCTGTGGCGAGCATTTGGAGGCTTGAACATGACAGAAGTATTCTTCTGCGCACAATGCGGGGATGACTCCTGTTGCATAGACTGTTGCGAAATCTTACACGCCGCACCAAAGAAGGAGGTGGTTATAACGAAGTTATCCATTGGTTTAGATAATTCCTCTAAGCCGACAATAATTTCTGCGGCTTTCAGCGATGGGCTTTATTTGAATCTAACCTACAAACCCTCACGGGGGATGTGCTTTGCCTCTCTAAGTAGGCGTAAAGGGATTGAAACATCATATAGGCACAACCTACCTACTGAAATTGAAATCGCAAGCATGACCCGTCAGGATTGGGAAAATGTGTGCTATCAGTATCGCTCGGAATTGGAGGTGGTCGCATGAGCACACCGCCCCTCAAGATAGACAGGTTCGGTAGGAAATACCGATACTTCAAGCCGAAAGCACCGGATTGTAAGTGCGTATCAGTTCATTGTGCTGGCTGGTTCTGTTGTGGTTATTGTCAATGTGTATGCGAGGTGGGCGCATGAGCATTGTCGTATCACTAACACGCCGAGGCTACCGCTACACCTGCAACTGCGACGAGCCGGACATACTCACGCCCGACGACACAGGCGATGACGAATACTACTGCCTACATTGTGGTGCATCACGCACCATCGCATCATGTGTTGCGGAGGCAAGAGAAAGGAAAGCGGCCATACGGGCCAAGAAGGAGGCATGAAAAAATGAAAATAACAAAAAATGAATGGAGTGTATTGACGCTCGCGCTAAATTACGATGACAGGGAAAGCCAACTATCCGACAATTTTTCAAATTGTGATATGGATATGATGAAGGCGATGGGATGGAGTGAATACAAAATTGGTGGCGTAGTATCGCAACTACAACAGAAAGAATTGGGACACTTGGAGGACAAAGCAGAAACACGCATGATGGCCGGTGGATGCCCCATACGAGCGAAGAATCAACGCTTTCACCTAAGCGAAGCAGGTGTGAACTACCTGTTTGACATTTACGAGCAAACGGGGGATTGGACATACCCCGATTGGGACAAATTATATAAGGGGCAACCGCCTCGTCCAAATCAAGCGGCCCGAAAAGAGCCAACACAGGAGGAATGAAAAATGAAAAAACAAAACGAATACATCATAACACGAAAAGAAACAAACGAACTGTTTTACACAGTAAGCGCCAAGAGTCGTGCCGAAGCGATTCGCATGGTTGAAGAATGGGAAGTAAGCCCCGACGACCAATGCGGCATCAGCACAACAAAGCCGAAAGTAATGCGAGTCATAACATACGACACTTGCCCTAACAACGGGGAAGCATGGACAAGTCAACCATTGGCCGACTACGATGCGAATAAGATAGGCGGATTTGGCTGGTCTTATAACGGAAGATGCGAGGGTGTAAAGCAAACCACACAAGGGCTTTGTCATGAGTGCGTTCAAGCCCAGCGTCAAGGCAGGCGATTGCTTACAAATGCGGAGAAGGCATACTTGAAGGAACAATACCATGAATGCCGCAACCTAAACACGGAGTGATGAAAATGGAGAAATTAGACACAACAGAAACAACACAAGTAAGGTATAGCGGTTCATTTGGTAGCACACCAAGTGAAACCCGAACAATGAAAATAACGGCATGGATTTGCGATGAACGCAAGCGTGGTGGATTTGAAATATATGACACAGAAACAAGCGGGGATGAATACTACGGAAGCGGAGGCATTTGGCTTGACGACAACGGACACATAACCGACTATGACGGGACAGGGATGATTGACCTGCGTATTCTTGCATGGCTCGGAGAACTCGGTCATGTCACCCATGATAACAAGGATTTTTTTAGAAAGGAATTGGACAAATACAATAAGGAGGAATAAAAAATGGACACAAACGAAATACACAACATGAAAATAAGTGAAGGCACATTGAATTATATTGGCGAAGAGGGTAGGCTATCGGGCCAAGTATCAATACGCCTCCCAAACGGGGCATTGATTGAAGTTCGCTATTTGACACACGACAATTGCCCTTCCCTTGATAAAGCGGAAGTTAGCATTCATAACATGGGCGATACGGGAATAGCCATCTTTAGAGACAAGGTTTCAAAAAAGCAAGAGAAAATCCCTTCCGACTACGGCGACTTCATAATAACAAACATCAAAAAGAAGGAGGTAAAGGAGAACTGCCCACGATGCTATGGGAAAGACCCCGAATATGTTCACCCCGATGATGGCGACCCCTACTCCGACATTTACGAAGTGTGCCCCGACTGTGGCGAAGAATGGGGGGAGGCTTGAAAATGGCTATCGTTATTTCACTAACTCAAAGAGGCTATCGCTATTCATGCTCATGCGGCGACCCCGACATATTAACACCGGATGAAACCGGAGATGGTGAGTATTACTGCCTCATGTGTGGTTCATCAAGAACCGTTGTATCTTGTGTAAAAGAAGCAAAGGAAAGAAAAGCGGCGATAAGAAAAGCACACTTCGCAAAGAAGAATAAGGAGGCTTGAAAATGTGGTTCATAGTTTCAGTATTCCGGCAACGGGAGAAATCGGTCGTTAAACAGTTGAAAGCCCGTCTTAGTTCAAGTGGTTCAATGCAAAATATCGCAGACAATATCCACGAAATCAAATGGGAATCACACGCACCGAAAGGATATATTTTCATCAATGCCGAATCAATTTTTGATGTTGAAAAATTATGCGGAATACGACAATTCAATATCGGCAAGGCAAAAGGTGTTAAGAAAATACTCGGTCAAACAACAATTGAAGAAGTTGAAAATGCTTTCACAATCCCCGACTTATCAAGTTGGCTTGAAGTCGGCGGAGAATATATCATCACCGATGGGGCATTCAAAAATGAAAGAGTATGTGTTGAAAGTGTAAATGAAAAAGAGAATGTTGCTTCCGTTTATCTTATGGATGCGGCGGTTGCTCTAACATTGACTGTTTCAACGGATGACTTGCGGGTTGATAGGAGAAGCCTTTAAGTATCGGAAGCCGATATAAGGGTAATTACAAGCGGAGGAATAAAAATGAATCAAATACAAAAAATTGTAAAACTACAAGAAAAAATAAGCGGGCAGGCTTGCACTTGCGCATCAATCAATGAACGCATCAACCGAATTGTTTCGGAAGAAATAGACCATGAAGGCGTATGTTGCCCGAAGTGCTGCAACTGCCTTTGGGATAGACTTCATGAAGAATTAATAAGGAGTGATTATTAATGCGAATGACAAACGAAAACAAAGAATGGGTTTCAATTGCGATTGATATTGGTTGGGACAATGTTGAAAGATATGCCGACCGCCATTGGGAAATTATCAGCGAACCATTTTGGGATTTTCAAAATAATTGTGTTGAATCGGCAAAAGGTCAAGGAGTATTTTTCAACACCTTCATGCGATTCTATACAGGCCCAAAGATAACAACATTTGAACAACTTTGCGATATTTATTACGACAACGATGAAACACACGAAAGAACGAAAACTTATGCACATAAAAAGATAGAGGAAGCATTTTGCGAAATACGAAGGAGGTTATTGAATGAGTAATCCAATAATTCTTACTGATAAAATAGAAATTATCGGTGAGTTAATCACTATTACAGAACAAGTTGTTAAACTTTCAAAAAGAGTGAAGCGTTTAGACAATATCCAATACGGAACAAAGAATAGACTTCAAATTGTCTCAAGCGATTTGATAGACATTATACAAGAGTTTAATTCAATAGATTTGACAAAATCGGTTGGCGGGGTTGCCGACAATAATTGAGTATTGTGTGGTGAATGTTGCGATATTCACACCACGAAAAACAAAACAAACGAAAAATAAAAAAAAAAAAAAAAAAAAAAAAAAAAAAAAAAAAAAAAAAAAGAAAAAAAAAAAAAAAAAAAAAAAAAAGAGGTTCAACAAACTTTTAAAGACGGGGGG